>MDSW01087243.1_pt1 | contig 19645 bp, 13 predicted proteins | sample 811171 | NCBI WGS metagenome assembly MDSW01 (sample SAMN05326641, study PRJNA326480) | marine metagenome | isolation source: seawater | place: Atlantic Ocean: North West | collected 2012 | reverse complement strand
TGGTGCGCATTATAGGCATCTCAATCCCACCGTCAACGCTTTTGTGACTGTTTTTCTGAGGATTTTTCAGGCCGACCACAATAGACCGATGAACCATGCCAGAAGAAAATTTGGCCAGGCCAGAGCCTATGCCGCCCGCACAATTTGCAAGCGCTTTTTTCGCCGGTGAGAGAGCATTCTAGTCGGTATGGAGTTGTGCGTGAATATTATTTGGTAATAGCCAGCCGACGGCTTACAAGTAATAGCAATAATGCAACGCCGAACAGCGCCGGTTGCAGATAATCCAGCTTGGCCAGCCAAATCATATGCAGGAGCCCCAACAAGGCTACCGGATAAATTAACCGATGCAGCTGCTGCCAGCGACGTCCCAGTCGACGGCGGGCACTCCGGGTTGAAGTGACGGCAAGAGGGACCATCAACAGCCAGCCCACCAGACCCACGTACATGTAAGGCCGCTTGGTCAGTTCCTCCAGTATGATCGCCAAGTCGAGACCGGCCCAAACCACCACAAACGCCAGCAGGTGTAGCGACAGGTAAGCGAACGCCCACAAACCCAGGGCTCTCCTGAATCCAATCCAGCCTGGCTCGCCGGTAAGGCGTCGCAACGGGGTCATGGCCAGGCACAGCCAGAGAATACAAGCGCCACTGAAGCCCAGGTGCCGAACCACACGCTGGGCCGGGTCGGTGCCCAGCTGACCAGTAAACCCCAGATACAAAAGCCAGCCCAGTGGCAAAAGCAATGCCAGATGCACCACCACCCGGGTCCACGGTGATCTTAACAGCAGGCCCAAGCGCTTATTAATAGTACTTTTCCAGGTTCATGTCGTTGTACAGGGCGGCCACCTGTTCTTCGTAGCCATTGAACTTGCGGGTGGGAATCCAGTTGGGGTCCCAGAAGCTGTTGGGCAGGCGTCGTTCCCGGGCCTGGCTCCAGCGGGGATGGTCCACCTCGGGGTTTACGTTGGCGTAGAAGCCATATTCACTGGGGGCCAGTTGCTGCCAGGTGGTCTTGGGGGGCTGTTCCACGAACTCGATCTTGACGATGGACTTGATACTTTTGAAGCCGTACTTCCAGGGCACCATCAGCCGCAACGGCGCGCCATTTTGCGGCAACAGGGTTTTGCCGTATACGCCCACCACCATCAGGGTCAGGGGGTGCATGGCCTCGTCCATGCGCAACCCCTCCACATAGGGCCAGGAAATGGTGGAGCGGCCCAGGCGCTGGGCGGGAAAACGCTCCGGGTCCACCAGGGTCTCGAACCGCACATAACGGGCGCTGGAAGTGGGTTCAAAGCGCTTCAGCAGCTCACCCAGGGGGAACCCCACCCAGGGTACCACCATGGACCAGGCCTCCACGCAGCGGAAGCGATACACCCGGTCCTCCAGGGCGTGGGGGCGAAAGATATCCTCCAGGGTGAAGCGGCCGGTGTTACGGGCGGCGCCGGCGATTTCCACCCGCCAGGGGTCCACCTGGAAATCCTTGCTGTTCTGCTCCGGGTCGTCCTTGCCGGTACCGAATTCATAGAAGTTGTTGTAGGTGGTGACGTCTTCGTAGGGAGTCAGCTTTTCGTCGGTGGAGCCCGGCCAGTCCTCGCTGGCAGCCAGTTTCCGCTGCAGCATTGTCTGCCACTGGTCGCTGGCTCCCGCTTTGGCGAGGGCCGGCACATGCGCGCTGGCAGCCAGCCCCAGACCCATAAAACCGGCGGCCTTGAGCCATCGTCGACGGCTCCAGTAGTCGGTTTCGGAAGTGATCTCGAAGGACTTTGGGTCGCTGGCGTTTTTGGTTCGGATCAGCATTCGGGCTCTCCCGCGGCGTTGTTTGATCATTAGACGCAGCGGGAGAGGCTGTGTTTCACCTGTCTAGGAGGTTTTTCTGCGCAGCGCCATCAGCGGGCCGCTCAGAGCATACAACAGGAAAATGGCAAGCAGCATGCCCGCAGGGTAGGATGCCACCACCGCCAACACCAGAACCACCAGGAGGATTGCCACAAACGGCACCCGCCCCTTAAAGTCCAGTTCTTTAAAGCTGTTGTATTTCACGTTGCTCACCATCATCACGGCGGCAAAGGCGGTGATCAAAGCCGCCACCACCGTCACCGGGTAGCCCGCCAGCTCATGCTGGGTGCCGAACCATACCATGCCCGCCACCACGGCGGCTGCGGCCGGACTGGGCAGCCCGGTGAAATAGCGCTTGTCCGCTGTATCCAGCTGAATATTGAAACGAGCCAGGCGCAGCGCAGCACAGGCGGCATAGACAAAGGCCACCATCCAACCGATTTTGCCCAAATTGGACAGGGACCAGGAATAAGAAACCAGGGCCGGGGCCACCCCAAAGGAAATACAATCGGACAGACTGTCGTACTGCTCACCGAACGCGCTCTGGGTATTGGTCATGCGCGCCACACGACCGTCGAGGCCGTCCAGCACCATGGCGACGAAAACCGCAATGGCTGCCTGCTCAAACAGGCCGTTCATGGCCGCGACAATGGCGTAGAAGCCGGAGAACAGGGCGCCCGTGGTAAACAGGTTAGGCAACAAATATACCCCGCGACGGCGGATCTTACGGCCACCCTCAACCTCCTCACCCTCTACCACCTCGAAGGTGACGCCGGTGAGTTCGTCAAATTGCGAATTCGGGCCGATGTCCTCTTCGACCGCTGACACTTCCACCTCGGGCTGGTCAGGCCTGGCCTGCTGGTCCTCGGCGGGCTGTTGCCGGAGCTTTTTTTGCTTCTCTGCGTTGTCTTTATCCACCATATTGATACCTTACTGGGATTTGCGCCGGGGGACAAACCGACCCCGACCATTATGCACCAGCCCAGGCCACTTTCGATGGCCGGCCGATACAAAAAACGCGGCCGGAGCCGCGTTTTTCAGTCAACCAACGAACATCAGTTTTTGGACTTGTCGATCAGCTTGTTGGCCTGAATCCAGGGCATCATCTCCCGCAGTTTTGCGCCTACCTGCTCGATGGGATGGGCCGCATTATTGCGACGATAAGCCGTCATGGACGGATAGTTGTGAGCGCCCTCAGAGATAAACATCTTGGCGTATTCGCCGTCTTGAATCCGCTTCAGGGCATTGCGCATGGCTTGACGAGACTGCTCGTTGATCACTTCCGGACCAGTGACATACTCCCCATACTCCGCATTGTTGGAGATGGAGTAGTTCATATTGGCGATACCGCCTTCGTACATCAGGTCGACGATCAGTTTAAGTTCATGGAGACACTCAAAGTAGGCCATTTCGGGGGCATAGCCGGCTTCCACCAGGGTCTCAAAACCGGCTTTCACCAGCTCCACGGCGCCGCCGCAGAGTACTGCCTGCTCGCCGAACAGATCAGTTTCAGTTTCGTCCTTGAAGGTTGTCTCGATAATGCCGGTGCGACCACCGCCCACGCCGCAGGCGTATGACAGGGCCACATTCTTGGCATTACCGGAGGCATCCTGGAACAGGGCGATCAGGTCGGGAATACCACCACCTTTAACGAACTCAGAACGCACGGTGTGGCCGGGCGCTTTGGGGGCGATCATAATCACGTCCAGGTCAGCGCGGGGCACCACCTGGTTGTAGTGAATAGCAAAGCCATGGGCGAAAGCCAGCGTGGCACCCTGCTTCAGGTTGGGCTCAATTTCATTTTTGTACAGTTGGGCCTGGAACTCATCCGGCGTCAGCACCATCACCAGGTCCGCCCACTGCACCGCTTCAGGCACGGATTTGACGCTGAGGCCGGCGGCTTCCGCTTTGGCCGCTGAAGAGGAGCCTTCACGCAGCGCTACGACCACATCGACGCCGGAATCCTTCAAATTATTTGCGTGGGCATGGCCCTGTGAACCGTAACCGATGATTGCCACTTTTTTGCTTTGAATAATGGAAAGATCGCAATCTTTGTCGTAATAAACTTGCATGGGTTTTCCTCTGTTTTTTAATGCATGAATGCCGTTAAACAAATGTCTGTCCCGGCGGCGGACGATACTGCACTACAGTGACAATACCTTGTCACCCCGGGCCATACCGGAAACACCGGAGCGTACCACCTCCAGAATGGAGGCTTCCCCTACTGACTCCAGAAAGGCGTCCAGCTTGTCACTGGCGCCGGTGAGCTGCACGGTGTAGACGGAGCTGGTGACATCAACGATCTGGCCGCGGAAGATATCCGTGGTGCGTTTGATCTCAGCCCGCTGGGCACCGGTGGCTTTTACCTTCACCAGCATCAGCTCCCGCTCGATGTGCGCGCCCTCGGTGAGGTCCACCAGTTTGACCACTTCCACCAGCTTGTTCAGCTGCTTGGTGATCTGTTCGATGGTGCGGTCCGAACCGGTGGTGGTCAGAGTGAGGCGCGACAGGGTGGAATCATTGGTGGGCGCCACGGTCAGCGACTCGATGTTATAACCACGCTGGGAAAACAGACCCACCACTCGCGACAGGGCACCCGGCTCGTTTTCCATCAGAATTGAAATGATATGTCGCATGATCAGGTACGCTCCGTTTTGCTCAGCCACATGTCGCGCATGGAGCCGTCTTTGATTTGCATCGGGTAGACATGCTCGGTGGGGTCCACGTAGATATCCATGAACACCAGCGTATCCTTCAGGGCGAACGCTTCTTCCATGGCATCCTTCAGCTGATCCGGCTGGGTCACCTTCATGCCCACATGGCCATAAGCCTCCGCCAGTTTGATAAAGTCCGGCAGCGACTCCTCATAGGTTGAGCTGGAGTGACGCCCCTGATACTGCATGTCCTGCCACTGCCGCACCATCCCCAGCGACTGATTGTTGACGTTGATAATCTTCACCGGGAACCGGTACTGCAGGCAGGTGGCCAGCTCCTGAATGTTCATCTGGATACTGCCCTCACCGGTGACACAGGCCACCGTGGCGTCCGGCTGCGCCACCAGGCAACCCATGGCCGCCGGCAGACCATAACCCATGGTGCCCAGGCCGCCGGAGTTGATCCACTGGCGGGGACGCTTGAACTTGTAATACTGGGCGGCAAACATCTGGTGCTGACCAACGTCTGAAGTGATGATGGCTTCGCCATTGGTGACCCGATACAGTTCCTCGATCACCTGTTGCGGCTTCAGAATACCCGGCTCGGTCTCATAGCGCAGGCCGTGGTAGGCGCGCCAGGCATCGATTTGCTTCCACCAGGCTTCCAGGGCCTGTTGGTCCGGGGTCAGCTCCACCTTGTCCAGCTGCTCCAGCATTTCCTTCAATACCTGGTCCACGGGCCCCACAATGGGAATATCCACCGGCACGTTCTTGGCGATGGAAGCCGGGTCCACGTCTACGTGGATGATCTTGGCGTTGGGGCAGAATTTGGCGGCGTGGTTGGTAACCCGGTCATCGAAGCGGGCACCGATGGCAATCACCACATCCGCGTGATGCATCACCATATTGGCTTCGTAAGTGCCGTGCATACCCAACATGCCCAGGAACTGGGGATCATCCCCCGGAAACGCGCCCAACCCCATCAGGGTATTGGTGCAGGGAAAACCCAACCGGCGCACCAGTTGGGTCAGTTCTTCGGAGGCATTACCCAGAATCACGCCGCCGCCGGTGTAAAACACCGGCCGCTTGGCCGCCAGCATCAGGTCCATGGCTTTCTTGATCTGACCGGAATGCCCTTTGTTCACCACATTGTAGGAGCGCAGCTTGACCTTGGTGGGGTATTCATACTCGTAGGTGACCGCCGGATTGGTGAGATCCTTGGGAATATCCACCAGTACCGGGCCCGGGCGGCCGGTGCTGGCGATGTAAAACGCCTTCTTGATGGTGGCGGGAATATCTTCGGTGCGCTTCACCATAAAGCTATGCTTGACGATGGGGCGGGTAACACCAACGATATCGGTTTCCTGGAAAGCATCATCCCCAATCCAGTCAGACTGGACCTGGCCGGTGATCACCACCATGGGAATGGAGTCCATATAGGCAGTGGCAATACCCGTGACGGTATTGGTTGCGCCGGGGCCGGAAGTGGCCAGGCAGACGCCGGTTCTGCCACTGGTCCGGGAAAAAGCATCCGCCATATGTGCCGCCGCCTGCTCATGGCGCACCAGCACGTGGGAAATGTTTTTCTGTTGAAACAGGGCATCGTATATATGCAATACGGCGCCACCGGGATAACCGAATACGGTCTCTACGCCCTCGTCCTTTAGGGCCCGGACGAGCATTTCTGCACCAGATAAAAGTTCCACGATCTCACACCTTCCCCCGAGCATTCACCACGACCCCGCGGGCAGGTCAGCGTATGCTCGAGCCTGTTACGAATCAATTAACGTCTTGAATGTCAGTTCCGCTGCTGCGATGCGCAGATCGACTGAGCAGCGGCCTGTGGGTCAAAGCTAGCTTGGCAACCGGTCAATGGGTTATGTCCGGGCTGCCTCACGGGCGGCTAAGCCCATGATTTATCTAGCGAGATCGACGGGGTATGGCAGGGAAGCCGGCATCGGGAACCTGCCTGAAAGTGGCGAAACTCTCGCTCTAGCGCAGGCTGTAAGGGTATCTCCCACCAGACTGCACCCACCTTAGTGAGCCGCATATCTTGACACGCATGCAAATTTTGTCAATAGAAAGACTTTGCCTGCAAAACCATGAACTTACCGGGGGTTAAACTATACTGGTAAGGAATAAACAATGCAGCCGTCACAAATCCCGGGGCGCGTTATGCGAATCGGCGCTGCAACCGGCTATAGTTAACTCCATAAATGGTTTAAATGAGCTCAGCTATGATAAGAAAAACCCTGTTCCTGGTAAGTGCGCTTTGCCTGACCCTGACCCTGGCCACTGGAGCCCAGGCCGGCAAATTCTATAAATGGCTGGACGAGGACGGCGTGACCCATTACGGCGAGAATCCCCCGGATACCGAAACCGCCACCGTGATCAACGTCAAGTCCGGCGCCTCCAGTGACCAGCAACAGGCCATAGACCGGCTGGAGGCACAGCGCAAGGCCGCCGCCGACGAGGCCAAGGCAGACGTTCCTACCGAAGAGGACGAGATCGAACGCCGGAATCGCGAAATCATGGCCAACAACTGTAAGATTCAGCGCAGCAACCTGGGCCAACTCAAGGCCAACCGCCGGGTTAAGACCACCGATGAAAACGGCGAGGTGCGGTACCTGGACGAGCAGGAAATCGCCCAACGCATCAAGGAAGTGCAGCAATACCTCGACGAAAACTGCAAAAACCTGTAAGCCCCATCCTGGCTTCCCCGCCCCCCTGGGCGGGGGACGCCTCCATCCCCATTACTACGTTTTTTTTGCCCCCACCCGGTCTCTTTGCCAAGCACCTTTAACCAAAACGTGACGCAGAACCCAGAGCAAGGACCGCTATTCCCATGGGCGACCCCACCCCCGAGCCCGCCACCAGCCCGGACCTCGTAGTCCGCAGCCCGAAATGCCGGGTGCCGGATCAATGGATCGATCTGGACTATCGCTACGACGATCTGCACGCCACGCCGGTGGCCAACCTGCCATTCGAGGTGGTGTGCGACCGGGATCCCGGCGTGCGTCGGCGGGGGACCACCGACGCCAGCGGCCAGGCTCATGTCACCGGACTGGTGCCGGGGCCGGTGACCGTCACCTTCCAGCCGGACTCCGACGCGGTGGCACGCCAGGAGGCGGAGGACATCCGCCAGGAACTGCAGAAGAGCCTGGACAGCATCGTCGCCAATATCCGCCAACAGACCGCCTGTCAGGAACAGGGTTGGGCGGACACCCCCGACCTGATGAAGGGCGTGATCTACACCGGCGCCGCTGCCCAGGGCGTGTGGGACGGCGCGGTGGGCTTCGTGGAGTTTATGGCCCAGGCGGCCCAGATCCTGGCGCAACTGGGGCTGGAGTACGCCGATGTCTGGGGGTGCATTGTCAGCGGCGATATCAAAGCCCTGCAGGCCAAACTGGATCGGGGCCGGGAACTGGCGGACGAGAGCGTGCAGACCATGGAGAACCTGTTTCTGCTGCTCTCCGACGCCGACGTGCGGGCGATGCTGTACCAGTTTGCCGAAGACTACTGGAACGCCCACCACAGCGTGGAGCAGGTCTATCTGGCCGGCTCCGCCGGCAGCGACATCGTCATCGGCCTGGTGCTGGGCGCCCTCGCCGGTGGCGCCGGTGCCGCCGCCGTGGCGGGCAAGGCCATCGCCCGGGGTGGGCAGGCGGTGAGTCACATTATGGCGCTGTTGCGCAAACTCATTCCCCGGCTCAAAATCATCAAAACCCGGCTGCGGTTCAAAGGCGCCACCCGCCACCAGGAACGCTACCAGGTGCCCGTGGACCGGCCCAACCGCCCCGCCAGCCCCAACCACAGCGCCAACAGCCGCCAGACCGGCCGCAACGGCAATGGCGATCCCGCGCCGCCCGTGGCGGCCACCAAAGTGGACGGCGAACCCATCAGCCTGATTACCGGCGAAGAACTGCTGGAACAGGAGGACTTTACCGTCCCCGGGCTCATCCCCCTGTGCTGGAAACGCCTGTACCGCACCAGCAATGCCCGCAACCGGGGCCTGGGCCATGGCTGGACCTTCCCCACCTGCGAAACCCTCCAAATTGGCAACGACGCGGTGCTTTACCAGGATGCCGAGGGCCGCCAGATCGAACTGCCGGTACCCGCCATCGGCCAGTTCACCAGCAACAGCGCCGAGGGCCTGTTCCTGCATCGGGAATGGCACCACCTGTTTTATCTGAAACAACCGGGCCAGCCCGACAAACTGTTCGCCGGCGAACAACACCAAAGCGCGACCCTGAAACTGGCCGCCCTGATCGACACAGTGGGCAACCGCTGGGACTGTCACTACGACCCCGCCACTCAGCAGATCCAGCGCATGAGCGCCAGTTGGGGCACTGAACTGCAGTTTGACAGCGATGCCCGGGGCCAGATCCACCGCATCCGCGAGCGTACCGCTGAAGGCTTTCACACTCATGCGTGCTATGAATACAGCCCCGACCACGACCTGATTGCGGTGGCCGACGCGGGCGGCGATCGCGAACACTTCACCTACCGCCACCACATTATTATCCAGCGCACCCTGCGCAGTGGCTTCAGTTTCTATTTCCAATGGGATGACTACAGCCCCCGGGCCCGCTGCCTACGCCAGTGGGGCGACCCCCGCGGCGCCGACGGCCAGCCCACCTACGACTATCGCTTCCAATGGGAGCCGGACAACCGCCGCAGCCGCAGCATCGACTCCAACGGCGGAGTGCGGGAGATCCACTACAACCACCGGGGCCAGGTCCTCTGGGAAACCGACCCCCTGGGCCACCGCACCCAATATCAGTACGATGCCCACGGCCGCCGCAGCAAGACCATTGACCCTTTGGGTCACGAACACTGCGATTACTACGACGAACTGGGCAACCTCAGCGGCCATACCGACCCCGCCGGCGGCGGTTTCACCCTGCTGTATGATCTTGAGCACCGACCCATTGCCTATACCGATGCCGAAGGCAACACCTGGACCCGGGAGTACAACCGCGACGGCCTGGTCAGCCAGACCGTCGACGCCGAAGGTCACACCACCCGTTACTTCTACAACCCCCAGGGCCTGCCGGAAATCATCATCGACCCCGGCGGCCACAAACATATATTGGCCTGGAGCCCTACGGGCCAACTGCTCACCCGGGCCCTGGCGGACCTGGAACCCATTCACTACCGCTACGACGCCCGGGGCCGGGTAACCCGGAGCGTGCAGGGAGAGCAGACCACCGGCTACCAGTACAATACCAAGGGCGACCTCACCGCCATCGACTATCCCGACGGCACCCAGGCCCAACTGCACTACAACGCCAACCGGCAACTGACCGCCTACACCGACCCCCTGGGCCGCACCACCCGGTTTGAATACGACGGCCTGGCCCAGATCAGCCGCCGCATCGACCCCAGCGGCCACAGCCTGCAGTACCACTACGACCGCGAACGCAACCTCATTGGCCTCACCAATGAAAGCGGCGAGCGCTACCAACTGCAATACGACGCCAATGAGCGACTGATCCGGGAAATCGGCTTCGACGGCCGGGTCCAGCACTACCAGTACGACCCGTTAGGCCACCTGATCGCCCACATCGAAGGCGACCACCCCGACCCGGACACCCGCGCCGCCCACACCACCGGATTCGAACGCGACCCCCTGGGCCGCCTGCTGCACAAACGGACCCCCGACGGCAACGACACCCAGTTCACCTATAATCGCAACGGCCAGCTCACCGGGGCCAGCAACCCCCAGCGCACCCTGGCCTTCGCCTACACCCCCAACGGCCGGCTGCAGGCGGAAACCCAGGGCCAGGCCCGGCTGGAACACCAGTACGACCCCCTGGGCCGGCGTATCGCCAGCGCACTCCCCGGCGGGCAGCAACTGGCCTACCAATACGACCCCCTGGGTCACTTCACCGCCCTGGACTACAACGGCCGGCGCCTGACCCAACTGCTGCGCAACCCCCAAGGCCAGGAAATCGCCCGCACCCAGGGCCAGCTCCAGGCCGGCTTCGACTACGACCCCGCCGGCCGCCTCAACCGCCACTGGGTGCAACAGCAACACAGCCGCGAGGCCCTGATCCAGCGCCACTACCACTACGACCGGGCCGGCCGCCTGGCCGCCATCGACGACCTGCGTCAGGGCCCCACCCGCTACCACTACGACCCCCTGGACCGCCTCACCCGGGTTGAAGGCTACGCCCGTGAGGAATTCCACTTCGACCCCGCAGGCAACCTGCTGGACCCGTCCGACCGTGCTCAGCATGGCGCCAAACCCACCGCCAGCACCGGAAAGGGCAACCGCCTCCGATTCCACGGTGACCGCCACTTCACCTACGACGCCCGCGGTAATCTGATCGAAGAACGCCGGGGCAAACAGGGCAAACTCTGCACAAAATACACCTACAACAGCCAGAACCAACTGATCCGGGTGGACAAAAACGGCCAGACCACCCATTACGCCTACGACCCCCTGGGCCGGCGCAGCCACAAACAGGACGAGTTCGGCACCACCGAATTCCTCTGGAACGGGGATGTGCTGCTCAGCGAACAGCGCAACCACAGGGAAAAGCTCTACCTCTACGAACCCGATTCGTTCCGTCCCTTGTGTTTTATCGAAAACAACCAGTGCTACTTCTACCACCTGGACCACCTGGGCACCCCCCGGGAACTGACCGACTGGGAAGGACATATCGTCTGGTCTGTGCGCTACAAAGCCTATGGCAATGTGCTTTCTCAACAAGTGGAGCAGGTGGAGAATAATCTGAGGTTTCAGGGCCAGTACTTCGATGAAGAGAGTGGGCTGCATTATAATCGGCATCGGTATTATGATCCGGGGACGGGGCAGTTTACTCAGCAGGATCCGATTGGGTTGTTGGGTGGTGATAACAACTACCAATATGCACCTAACCCCATAACCTGGATTGACCCGCTTGGTTTAAGTTGTAAAGAAGACCAGCCAAGCCGGATGGAATATCTTCAACAAAAATATGGGCACCTTACCCCTGATGAACGACGATCTCGTTTTGATGAACTAACAGAAGCAAATGCGGAGCGATGGGTGCGAAATTATGAAGCGACTCTGAATCAGAAACACCCAGAGTTAAACGCACACTTTGTTGATAAGCATGCGCCAGACATCCCACTTGACCCAAATTTAAAACAGAGGTCAATTGATGGCTCTCACCCAAGAACAGGGCAACAACTACGACGATCCAGGCCTCAAACCAGCTCCCAATTTAAGGACTGGAAGACCCAGATGCACGTGCTCAACGAAGCCAAAACGAGGGAGACAAGAGGCTTACCCAAATATAATGGAGTAGATGCCCAAGGGAACGATACAATTGAGGGTATCTATCCTGGTGGTGCTGGTAGAGGTTATAAACCAAATCGAAGAGACCCGACGCACCCTACCTTTAATGAGCGCTTGGATGGCTGGGTAGTTAGAATTGACCCTACGACAGGCGAACCGTTTACAGCTTATCCGAAGAAATAACTTATGAACTTAAAATACCCCAACAGTGAAGTTGAATTTAAAGTAACTCCCTCTTTTTTTCTAGGCGGGTTCAATGTGTATGATCGAGAAGAGACCTTAGAAAATAAACTAAACGCCTACAACCCTAATGATTCGCAGCAGATAAAGGAATTAATGCAGCGATATTTTTTTAATACTACGCGCATCGAAAGCCTTGGCCCTATGCATAGAGAGGAATTAAAGAACGCATTATTGAAGGCCTTAGCATCACCAGATTATGATTTTACATCTTTGCTTAAAGACAATGATGAGAAATGCTTTTACTTACCATCAGAATGGAATATTGAAAACCCAAGAAGATTCTTTGAAGTTATCTACAAGACATTAAACGAAACATGGTCGTAGTTAAAGCCAAGAAAATAAAACAAAGCCGTGGTATTGATAGGGATAGGCTTGACTCTGTTTATCGAAGTGGATTTGGTATCGGATACCTTTCTATGGTGGATAACTTTCCCAGAACAGTTTTAAGCCAGGCTACGGCAATCCGTTGAGCTGTCTCTCGTAATTTATCCTTCCTCAACAGATTTAGAGCATACTGTCAAAGCGACAACCAAACCACTTCGATTACATTTCAGCCAATTAACATGAAAAATGCAGTGCCCACTCCCGCAGACACTGCATTTCCATTTTCCAACAATACCAATTACTTGCTGAACCGGATCTGATCTCCGTCCATTTGCGCGCGGATGGTTTCGCCCGGCAGGAATTCGCCACTAAGGATGGACTGGGCCAGGGGATTTTCGATTTCCCGTTGGATGGCACGCTTCAGCGGTCGGGCGCCATAGACCGGATCGAATCCGGCCTCCACCAGCTTGGCCATGACTTCATCGGACAGCTCCAGGGTCAGATCGCGTTCTGCCAGCCGCTTACGCAGATTGGCCAGTTGGATTTCGGCGATACCGCGAATCTGTTCGTTCACCAGTGGGTGGAAGACCACCACTTCGTCGATGCGGTTGATCAGCTCCGGCCGGAAGTGAGTGGCGACGATATCCATCACCGCGGCTTTCATCTGTTGGTACTGGTCTTCGCCGGCCATGGTCTGGATCACGTCGGACCCCATGTTGGAGGTCATCACCACCACGGTGTTGCGGAAGTCCACGGTGCGGCCCTGTCCATCCGTAAGCCGGCCGTCCTCCAGCACCTGCAGCAGGATATTGAACACATCCGGGTGCGCTTTTTCCACTTCGTCCAGCAGGATGACCGAGTACGGCTTGCGGCGGACGTTTTCGGTGAGATACCCGCCTTCTTCGTAGCCCACGTATCCCGGCGGCGCGCCGATCAGACGAGCCACGGAGTGCTTCTCCATGAATTCCGACATATCGATGCGCACCAGGGCCTCTTCGGTGTCGAACAGGAAGGTGGCCAGGGCCTTACACAGCTCGGTTTTACCCACCCCGGTGGGCCCGAGGAACAGGAAGGAGCCGTTGGGCCGATTGGGGTCCGCCAGGCCGGCGCGGGAGCGGCGGATGGCATTGGACACGGCGCGAATGGCTTTATCCTGCCCCACTACCCGGTGGTGCAGGGCGTCTTCCATTTTCAGCAGTTTTTCCCGTTCGCCTTCCAGCATTTTGGACACAGGAATGCCGGTCCATTTGGAAACCACTTCGGCGATTTCCTCTTCGGTGACTTTATTGCGCAGGAGTTTCATTTCCATCATTTCCGCCTGCGCCGCCATATCCAGTTGCTTTTCCAGCTCAGGAATACGGCCGTACTGCAATTCCGACATTTTGGTCAGATCACCGCTGCGGCGGGCCTGCTCCAGGTCGATCCGGGCCTGCTCCAGGTCGGCCTTGATCTGCTGACTGCCGTGCAGCGAGGCTTTTTCCGCGGTCCAGACTTCTTCCAGGTCGGCATATTCTTTCTCAATCTTGTCGATCTCTTCGTTGAGCTTGTCCAACCGCTTGCGGGAAGCTTCGTCTTCCTCTTTTTTCAGGGCTTCCCGTTCCATTTTCAATTGAATCAGGCGTCGCTCCAGTCGATCCAGTTCTTCGGGCTTGGAGTCCATCTCCATGCGGATGCGGCTGGCGGCCTCATCCACCAGGTCAATGGCTTTGTCCGGCAACTGGCGATCGGTAATATAACGCTGGGACAGTTTGGCCGCCTCCACAATGGCGGAGTCGGTGATGTTCACCCCGTGGTGCACTTCGTAGCGCTCTTTCAAACCCCGCAGGATAGCAATGGCGTCTTCCACCGAGGGCTGATCCACAATCACCTTTTGGAAGCGACGCTCCAGGGCGGCGTCTTTCTCGATATACTGGCGGTACTCGTCCAGGGTGGTGGCGCCCACGCAATGCAGCTCACCCCGGGCCAGGGCCGGTTTCAGCATGTTGCCGGCATCCATGGCGCCTTCACTCTTACCGGCGCCCACCATGGTGTGCAATTCGTCGATGAAGAGAATGACACTGCCCTCTTCCTTGGCCAGTTCATTCAGCACGGATTTCAGGCGTTCCTCGAATTCACCACGATACTTGGCACCGGCCAGCAGAGAACCCATATCCAGGGAAAGAACCCGCTTGTTTTTCAGACCTTCGGGTACTTCGCCGTTCACCACCCGCTGGGCCAGACCTTCCACAATGGCGGTTTTACCCACCCCGGGTTCACCGATCAGCACCGGGTTATTCTTGGTGCGGCGTTGCAATACCTGAATGGTGCGACGAATCTCATCGTCGCGGCCGATCACCGGGTCCAATTTGCCGTCGGCGGCCCGCTTGGTCAGATCCAGGGTGTATTTTTCCAGCGCCTGCCGGCTTTCCTCTGCATTGGGATCGTTCACCTGTTCTCCCCCACGAACTTTTTCGATGGCGCTTTCCAGATCCTGCTTGGACACGCCCAGTTTTTTGAAAATCTGCCCGGTGACGCCTTTATCCTCCACCATGGCCAGCACCACAATCTCACTGGAGATATAGGAATCCCCCCGCTGTTGGGCATATTTATCGGCCACGTTCAGAATGCGTCCCATGTCGTTGGACATGTGCACGTCACCATCGTGGTTTTGCACCTGAGGCAGACGGATCAGCGCGGCGGTCACTTCGTCTTTGAGCTGGCCCACGTTGACGCCGGCCTGGGCCAGCAACGGCTTGATACTGCCGCCGCTGTCTTCCAGCATGGCGGACAGTACATGCACCGGCTCGATAAAGTTATGATCCCGACCCACGGCAATGGACTGCGCGTCGGACAGCGCCATCTGCAGTTTGCTGGTCAATCGGTCAATTCGCATGAAACACCCTCGTAATCGGTAATGCGGCACCCGCAGGCGCCCTTGTAAACTGCTTTACAATTTGGGGGCAACGCCGGGCTTTTCAAGCGTCAACCGCATTTTAGTGGGGGGTTCCGGGGCTGGTTATTGAGCTGGATCAATCCAGATCAGGGACAGCAGCCGACCGCAACGGGGCTGACGTCGATAGGAGAAAAACCGTGGCTCATAGAATGTACAGTAGTCACCGCCACTGATATGCGTGACACCGGCCCGGTGCAGGCGGCGCCGGGCCAGGCCATAGAGATCCGCCTGCCAGCGGCCCCGGGCATTGGGCTGGAATTCGGCCTGGGCGGCGGCATCCTGAGACACAAACGCCTGCCGTACCTCGTCCCCCACTTCGAAGGCGGGCTGGCTGATGGCCGGCCCCAGCCAGACCCGAAGCTGCCGCGGGGACACCGCCAGTGCCTTCACAGTGGCTTCCAGCACCCCGGCGGCCAGCCCCCGCCAGCCGGCGTGGGCCAGGGCCACTACGCTGGCGTCGCAGGCGGCAAAGAACACCGGCAGGCAATCCGCCGTGTGCAGGGTACAGACCTGACCGGGTACCCGGCTGATAACCGCATCCCCTTCCCGCTCCAGGCCATCACCCTGCGCCTCCACCACGGTGGTGCCATGGACCTGTCGCAGCCACTGCGGCTGACCCTGCCATTGAAAATAATCCGCAAGGGCCTGGCGACAGGCCGCCACGGTATCCGGATCGTCCCCCACATGGCCGGCCGTGTTGAAACCATCAAACGGCGGCTGGCTCAGGTGGCCGGCGCGGGTGGTGCAGTAGGCCCGTACGCCGCTCACCCCCCAATCCGGTTGCAGCCATTGTGCCACTGTATGGGTATCCAGCATGCGGGTATCAGGCATGGGCCAGGTCCTGACGCAATACATCCAATATGGCGCTGAAGTCCTCTGGCAACGGCGCGGTCCATTCGCAATATTCCCCGGAGTCCGGATGCTCCAGCCCCAGCCGCGCGGCATGCAGGGCCTGGCGCCGGAACTGACGCAGGGCTTCAATCAGTTCCGGGGTCGCCCCCTTGGGCAGCCGCAGCCGCCCACCATAGGTCTGATCCCCCAACAGCGGATAATGTATATGAGCCATATGTACCCGGATCTGGTGGGTGCGGCCGGTTTCCAATTGCAAACGGATATGGGTGTGGGCCCGAAACCGCTCCTCCACCCGGTAATGGGTGACCGCCGGTTTCCCGTTATGCACCACGGCCTGACGGGTGCGCTGAGTGGGGTGGCGGCCAATGGGCTGATCCACTTTGCCACCGCCGGTCATCACCCCCTGCACGATGGCATGGTATTCGCGAAACGCGGTTTTGGCCTGCAGTTGCGCCACCAGCGCACTGTGAGCCTTGAGGGTTTTCGCCACCACCAGTAGCCCTGTGGTGTCTTTATCGATGCGGTGGACAATACCCGCCCGGGGCAGCGTGGCCAGCGCCGGGGCATGGTGCAACAGCGCATTCAGCAGGGTGCTGTCACGGTTGCCGGCGGCGGGATGCACCACCAGTCCCGCCGGCTTGTTAATGACCAGCAATTGCTGGTCCTCGAATACAATATTCAGGGCAATGGCCTGGGGCTCCCAACTTTCCTCGGCCACCAGCTCCGCGGCGAGCATCAGGGTCTCGCCGCCCAATACTTTTTCCTTGGGCTTGCGGGCCTGGCCATCAACCGTCAACTCACCGCTCTTGATCCAGCTTTGCAGGCGGGAACGGGAATAATCGGGGAACAACTCCGTCGCCACCTGATCCAGACGCTGACCGGCATGTTCATCGGCCACCTGGGCCCGGGCCTGTATCTGCTCGCTCATTGAACTCTCTCATTGCCTCTGGGTCCCATAGTCTACCGCACCTGAGCGTGAATGGGTGGCGTCTAAGGGGTTGACCCTTTGCCCTGGCGGGCTGTGTTCGCCGGCCATTCCCGCTATACTGGCGGCCCGAACCAATAATCCAGACTCAAGAACCTGTTACTTTATGCATACACGGTACATTCCCCTGCTGCGCCTGGCGGCGCTGCTGCCATTGCTCACACTTCTGGCGGCCTGCGCCTCATCCCCCAAAACCCCGCAGCTGTCCGAGCGTCAGTTTTATGAAGAGGCCCAGGAGGCCATTGAGGCCAACAATATGACCCTGGCGATTGAACGCCTGCAGGGCCTGGAATCCCGCTATCCCTTTGGCCGTTATGCGTCACAGGCCAAGCTGGACCTGATCTACTGTCACTACCGGGCCCTGGATTATGAAGCGGCGGCGGCCACGGCGGAGCGTTTTATCAACACCCACCCGGACCATCCGCAACTGGACTATGCCTATTACATGAAAGGGCTGGCCTCTTACAGCGTGGACCGGGGCCTGCTGGAGCGATTCATTCCCAGTGATTTTTCCGAGCGGGATATGGGGCCGGCCCGGGAATCGTTCGAGGATTTCAATCGTCTGATCAATCGCTTCCCCAACAGCAAATACGCGGCCGATGCCCAGCAACGGATGATTTATCTGCGCAACCTGCTGGCGGCCTATGAGCTGCAGGCAGCCGAGTTTTACATGCGCCGTGGGGCCTTTGTCGCCGCCGCCAATCGCGGCCGGTATGTGGTGGAGAACTTCGACACCTCGCCGGCGGTGGCGGACGCTCTGGTGCTGATGGCGGAGGCCTACACCGAGTTGGATCAACCGGATTTGCGGGAGGGCGTGGTACAGGTATTGCGGCACAATTTTCCGCAACATCCCCGCCTGAGTGAAAACGGCGACCTTGAGTACGAAAAACGCCAGCGGGGACGACGCTCCCTGGCCAGCATTGTCACTTTCGGACTGCTGGATTAACCCTCATTATTCCCCGGCCGGCCATTTGCAGGTAATGGGATAGCGTCGATCCCGGCCGAAGGCACGGGAGGTAATGCGGGCTCCCACCGGGGCCTGGCGGCGCTTGTACTCATTCAGGTCCACCAGTCGAATCACCCGCTCCACCACGTCCCGCTGGTAGCCTTTGGCGACGATGGTGTCGGCACTGCAATCCTGCTCCACGTAGTATTCCAGAATGGCGTCCAGCTCTGGGTAGGGTGGCAGGCTGTCCTCGTCCTTCTGATCCGGGGCCAGTTCCGCGGACGGGGGCCGGTCAATCACCCGCTGGGGAATAGGCGGGTTATCCGGGGTCAGCTGATTGCGGTACTCACAAAGCCGGAACACCAGGGTCTTGGGCACATCCTTAAGCACGTCGAAGCCGCCGGCCATATCTCCATACAAGGTGGCATACCCCACCGCCATTTCACTTTTATTGCCGGTGGTGAGCACGATAAAACGTTTCTTGTTGGACAGCGCCATCAGTATCACGCCCCGGCAGCGGGCCTGCAGATTTTCTTCGGTGGTATCCCGCTGGGTACCACTGAAGTCCTCGGCCAAAGTGCTCATGAAGGCTTCGTACATAGGCTCGATGGGGCGAATCTTGTAACTGACCCCCAGCGCCCTGGCTTCCGCCTCGGCATCTTCCAGGCTCATGGCTGAGGTGTAGCGGAACGGCATCATCACCGCCTCCACCCGGTCGGCCCCCAGGGCATCCACCGCCACCGCCAACGTCAGGGCGGAGTCGACGCCCCCGGAAAGCCCCAGCACCGCACCTTTAAAACCGTTCTTGTTGACGTAATCGCGCACCGCCAGCACCAGAGCCCGGTACGCACTGGCTTCCATGGACTGATCGGCAACCGCCTGGGCCGGCACCGGCTCAACCGCCGCCCGCCGCTGGAACTCAACGGGATACAGGTCTGCCTGGAACGCCGGCGCCCGCATTACCATGTCACCGCCGGCGGTGACCACCGCCGACCCGCCGTCGAACACCAGCTCATCCTGGCCGCCCACCAGGTTGGCATAAACGATAGGCATGTTGCCCTCCCGGGCCCGTTCCGCCAGTAGCTTGGCCCGTACCTTTTCCTTGCCCAGATGAAAGGGTGAAGCGTTCAGATTCAGCATCAGTTCCGCCCCCGCGGACCGGGCCTGGGACATGGGGCCAGGATGCCAGATATCCTCACAGATGGTGATGCCCACTTTAAAGCCCTTGATATCCACCACACAGGGCAGCGATCCGGGCTTGAAATAACGCATCTCGTCGAACACCAGATAGTTGGGCAGCTCCTGCTTGTGGTATTCCACCTGCAGCTCGCCGTTATGGATCAGGCCCGCACTGTTAAACAGCTGGTCATCGACCTTGCGGGGATACCCCACTAAGGTATACAGCTCCGGCGGCAGCTCCCGGCACAGGCGGGCCAGGGCTTTTTCCACCCGGATGCGGATACTGGCCCGGAACAGCAGGTCCTCCGGCGGATAACCGGTGAGCGTTAATTCAGGAAAAACAATGATATCCGCGGCGAATTCATCCCGGGCCCGGCGCGCTGCCTGGAGAATTTGCGTGGTATTT
>MDSW01138315.1_pt1 | contig 19646 bp, 12 predicted proteins | sample 811171 | NCBI WGS metagenome assembly MDSW01 (sample SAMN05326641, study PRJNA326480) | marine metagenome | isolation source: seawater | place: Atlantic Ocean: North West | collected 2012 | reverse complement strand
TAAAGCTGAAATATCTTCTTTAAAATCTACAACATTGTTTACCAGATCAATTAATCAAGAAAGATTATGTGATGTTTGTGATACTCATGTTTTGTTTTTATCAAAAAATACAGATATTCCCATAAGACCAGGATTTTTAATATCAAACTATACAATATATGACGATGCTCTTTCTACCAAAAAGGGTTTGGTTATTGATGTTTATTCAAATACAAATTTTAGATATACTTCAACTGAAGGATCTCTTTTTATTGATGGTGATCCTTTATATGCCTTTAATGAAAATGGTGAAGCATATTATCCTCATTTAGTTTCTGAAGTTTCTGGTGATAGCATTTTGTATTCTCATGATATAACAATTGATGCACCAGATTTTTCACAAACAAGTGCTAATGCAAATTTTGAAGGATCATTTACACAAAATAGAGAAGTTTTTTTGACAAATAGTGGTGATTTAATTATTTCTGAATCAGGTGATTATTTGATTACAGAATTGTTTAGAGATCCTATTAATATAAATTCTACTTTAGATAATTTTTCTTTTATTGATAAAAATTTTGGTGAAATAGATGAAATAAAAATTACAGACTTTGGAAAAGAATATACTAAATTACCAACTCTTTCAATAAAAACAAATAGTCACAATGAAGAGATAAATCAATATTCTTCAGTTCAAACTTTGGGAAATAATGCAAGTTTAAGTATACCAATTTTAGGCGGATCTGTTACAGAAATTAAAATTTTAAATCCTGGGGCCGCATTTAATAATACCGCTCCCGGGTTTGATTTTACTGAATCTGGTGATGGTTTAGCAAATGCTACAATAACATTAGATTCAGTAAGATATTATGATGGATACTATAAAGGTTCAGATGGTCAATTAAGTTCACATAAAAAAATACAAGACAGTAACTATTATCAGGATTTTTCATATGTTTTGTGGGCAGATCAAGATGTTAATAATTACAGAGATTTGGTTTTAAATACAATTCATCCAGCTGGAACTAAAATGTTTGGTGAGGTTGTAGTAAGATCATATCTTGATTTGAGATTATTTGACCAACAAAAAAGAGATATAAATTGGGGAGCAGTTCAAAATAATGCAGTTTATAGATGGTTGGGTATAATTTATGAACAAGAAATGGATGTTCAAATTCCTGATTATACAATAACTGGTGCAAAAAATTGGGAAACATATTTTGAAATTAATACTGAAGATTTAGTATATATTGATGGTGTTCCTTTAAAAAATGGAACAATATCAACAGTTGCGTGTAATACTCTATCTAATGAAGTAAGTCCTGAAAAAATAATGAATCATGATGTTAGATTTTGGTCCACTTTACAATCTTATAATTTGGAATCTGTTAATGTTTTTTATAAAAAATATCATTATGATTTAGAACCAATGGACATTAATATTAATAAAACATCTGTTACTCTTGATTTAGATTATTATCCAGGATCATTGTTAGTTTATAGAAATGGAAGTTTAATTCCACCAAATGATGTAGATCAAAGTTCAGGAACATCTTTTACAATACCATTAAGTTCAGATGATAGACAAAATGGTGCAGATTCTATTAATTCACAAATAGAAGTAACTCAGAGTTATATTAAAATTAAAGTAAAACCACATGATTCTGTTGATGGTGGACAATCTTTAATATTAGATGATGTATTCGGTCCTTTGGATGGTGGGCATCCTAGTTTAACCCGATGGACACATAATATTACAAACCCATATAATATTTCATTTTTTGATGAAACTATGGACGGCGGAACTGCCGCACCCCCTGAAGATCCGGGATTTTATTTAAATGAAAATGATATTGTTTATGTACAATGTGATGGAATTTTAGATGATGTAATTGGTCATCAAAAATTTCTCATTAAAAATATTGATACAAATAATAGGGAAGCAAATTTGTTTCAATTGTCAGATTGGCCATTGAAAGATTTCAGAGATAGTGGTCAAACAGATAATAAGGTTGATTTTAAATTATATAAACCAAGTAAAGATTTGTGGTCAACAAGTATTATAAAAATGTTGGAAAAAGAAAGAGTTGGATATTATAAAACAAATACAATAGATGAATATTATTTTGAACAAAATCCTGATATGAGAAATATATTTTCTGAAGATGATAATATATTTTTAGATGAAACAACATTAAGTGTTAATGAAGACGTGTTGATGGAAGACAGCAGTACTATTGGAATAGAACAACTAAATACTAATATTAGTCTAGAGGGTGTTGTTGTAAAAGGCCCAAGTGAACAAGATTGGCATTTGCCAATAAATGAATATCAATATCATACAGTTGAATCTGTTGATCCTTACAGAGTAGTTTTGGGACAGCATGTTAGTCATAAACTTAATTCTGGATATATAGGAAGTTCATATCATGTCCCAGCATACTATACCTTACAAGGACAAACTATAATGAAAAGAACATAAATAAACATAAAGAATATCATAGGAGTTTTTAATAATGCCTGCTTTAGTAACAAGAAAATTTAGAATACACAACGCAAAACAATTTAAAGAAAGCGTTGAAGAATCCTCTGCATGGGGTGGTGCTACAGTTGACGGGTCTGAAGGTTCAACAAGTTTAAATGATCATTATTATCTTTTTATTGGAAGAACTACAGAATGGGTTGATGATAATGATCCAGATATCCCTGAAGATACAAAAACAGAAAATACTTATTCACCATGGGATTCAATGATCTCAATGAAAAAAGTAAGTTATGGTGATGTTTCTCATGTAATACCAAGATATAATTGGACATCAAATACTGTATATACTATGTATACGCATGATGATCCAACAATTCATGCTAATACAGCAAATCCATTAGTAGTAATGACCTCAGACTTTAATGTTTACAAATGTTTGGATAATGCTAATAATTCAGTTTCAACTTCTCGGCCCATTTCTGTCAGTACTGAATCGGGTGCCATAGATGACAAGTATGGACAAGATAATTATAAGTGGAAATATATGTATACAATTACTGCTGCAGAAGCTTTAAAATTTGTTACACCAAATTTTATTCCTGTAAAAACACTAAGAAGTGCAAATTCAGCAGGATTTTCTGGAACAACTGGAATTGCATACGATGATGGTTCATCTCAATATGATATAGAAACAAATGCGGTTGATGGTGCAATTGATGTTTATAAAATTGAACAAAAGGGATCTGGTTATCAATTTTTTAGTGGATCTTGTTTAGATGGTGTTAATGATTCAAGTACAACAAAAGTTGTTAGTTTAACTTCTGGCGTAAACGTGACAAATGGTGTTTACGATAATTCTGGTATTTATGTTAATAATTTGGTTAGAAAAGTACTAAGTTATGAATATGATGCAAACAATAGTAAAGCTATTTTCACATTAGATGAAGCTTTACCATCTGCAGCAACTGGTGCTTTTCATGTTTTTCCTCAAATAAAAGTTTATGGAGATGGAACTGGTGCCAATGCTAGATGTATTGAAGGATCTGAACCTGGAACAATTGGTGCGGTTTTTGCCGGTGATGTTGGAAATAATTACGGATTTGCAGAAGCTAAAGTTATTCAAAATGGTTATAGTGCTTCTGGAATAGGTGGAGTAGTTAAGCCCATCATATCACCAAAGGGAGGACATGGTTATGATCTTGTTGAAGAAACTGGTGCGAATTTTATAATGATTAATTCTAGATTAGAACAAAGTGAAGGTGATAAATTTACAGTAGCAAATGATTTTAGAAAATTGGGAGTTGTGAAAAATCCATTAACAGCTAATGGTACACATAGATATACAGAAACAGTTGGAACTCAAGCTGTTACTGTTAGAGTTGGGACAGTCTCAGGTACAGGGTTTATAGCAGACAATGTTATTGAAGGTCAAACATCAGGTGCAAGTGGTAAAATTGTTGATGTGAAAGATGTGGAAGTAAATGGTGTAAATTATAAAGATTTAAGAATTGTATCAATTGTCAATGGTCCTTCTGCCGCAGATAAACTTGCAGGAGTACAGCCTTCAATTGGTAGTGATATGACTAATCCTTTTGGTGGAACTGTTAAAGGCATTGCTGGAGGATTTATTGATGGTGAAGGAATTACTTGTAGTGGTAGTACGGCTACATTAGTTTCATTAACATCTGGTGAGATGAAAAAATATACTGGTGATATTATATACATAGAAAATCGGTCTCCTGTTGCAAGAGCAGCTGACCAAACAGAAGATATTAAATTAATTATAGAATTTTAAAAATATGTCAACATTAAGTTTACTATCAACGTTACAGCAATCTCCATATTTTGATGACTATGATGAAACTAAAAAGTTTCTTCGAATGTTATTTCAACCAGGAGTATCATTACAAGTAAGAGAATTAACGCAATTACAAACCATTTTACAAAATCAAATTTCCAGAATGGGGGATTCGTTTTTTAAAGATGGAAGCTTGGTCACAGGTGGACAAATAAGTTATGATCCAAATGTGCATTATATCAGGTTAACTGATGATGCTGATGTTTCTCTTTTTTTAAATCAAAAAATACAAATGTTGGGAGATGTTGCAACAACATCAGATGTTATTTCTGTAGTAGAAGGAACAACTACTGAACAACCAACACTCATTGTTAGATATAGTGGTCCAACAATTATTACATCAAATTCTACAAGTATTCACGTTGTTGGTGACACAGCAATATCAGCTGATTTAGCATTAACAGGAACTGTTAGTGGTCCAGCTTCAGTTGCAACAATTACTGAAGGAATTTATTATACTAATGGATTTTTTGTTATTGTAAGTGAACAATCTTTGGTATTAGAAAAATATAATAACACACCAACATATAGGGTAGGTATATCAATTGGAGAAAACGTAATAGGTAGTTCTTCTGATTTGACGTTATTAGATAATGCATCAGGGTCATTTAATGTTAATGCACCAGGTGCGGATAGATATACTATTAATTTACTTTTAGATAAAAAATCTTTTAATAGTATTTCTGATGAATCATTTATTGAATTGATGAAAATTGATAATGGTGAATTAATAAAAATAATAAATTATCCAATATATTCAGAATTAGATCATACGTTAGCGAGAAGAACATTTGATGAATCAGGTGATTATACAGTTAGACCATTTTTGGTAAATGTGAATGATCATAAAGGATCAACAGGTACTACATCTTCAAGTACAACTACCAATATTATAGGTGATAATACTTCTTTTTTAACAGAATTTTCTGTTGGTGATTCTATATATCTTACTAATGGATCAGTTAATTCAACTTCAACAACCATATCAAGTATAGCAAATAACACATCTATGTTAGTTGCTGACACAATTGGTACAGGTCAAGTTCAAAAAATAATTAATAATGATAAAGTTTCTATCGGACTAGAACCAGGAAAAGCTTATGTTAAAGGATATGAATATGAGAGCATTGGAACACAGTATGTAGATCTAAGAAAAGGTAGGGATACCCATTCTTTAGAAGATGTTGTTGTTAATCCAAATTTTGGAAATTATTTTAGGATAGATTCTGTTAAAGGTATTCCAGACATAGATACACACTCATTAATTGATATTCATTGTGCAGCACTCCCTGATTATAATACAACAGATACATATAATACAACAAAAATAGGAACAGTAAGACCAAGACAGATTGATTATTTTACAGGAACTCCAGGGACACCAAGTGCTACTTATGATTTTTATGTTTATGATATAAAATTTTCCAGTATTAATACATCTGCGGCATCTGGACTTTCATCAGGAAATTTAACATTGTCACTTGATCCTTCAACATCCTCAAATCAAACTTGTTATGTTGGAGCAAAAATTAAAGTAACTAGTGGAAACGCTATCAATCAAATAAGAACAATTGTCGGACATTCAGGAAATGATGTTACTATTGATAAAGCTTTTACTACAGCAATTGGTTCATCTGATCAAGTTTCCATAGATTTTTCAATAAAACAAATTGAATCATTTTCAAAATCTGATAACTCCAAGCATTTTCAAGTTTCTCAATACGGTAAAGTTGACAGATTAGATCCAACAAGTGACACAAAGATATTTGAAACAGATAAAAATTCATTAGTATTTGAGTTGCCAGCAAATGTTGTAAAAAGTTTAAAACCAAAAGGAGATTCTAAATTTTCTTATGTTGTTAAACATGAATATAAAAATGTTGCATTTACAGCAGGAGAAGCAAGTAGAAGTTTGACTTTTGGATCATACATGCCTGGATTAGAAGGAAATTTGGGTACAACAGGATTTTTAAATAATATAATAATTGTTGTTACTGATAATCAAAATTCAGGAAGATCTGATGGTGATATTATTAATATTGTTCCTACAGGGTTATCTGATGGACAACCTAGAGCATTTTTAACAGGAACAAATACATTAACATTAGATACTAATGGTGTTGGTGCGACTGATGATCTAGCATCAAATGATACTTTCATTGCTTCAGTTTTAGTAACAATTTCATTAGAAGTTAGTGCTATTTCCGGTTATAGAACAAAAACATTAGTCAATGGGACTGTTGATTCATTTATTTCTTCAGACAATGAATCGACTTTAAGAAATTCTGGACAATATGCGATTGCATCATCATCAGAATATTCTAAAACAAATATAAGTTTAAGAACTTCTGATGTTAATTCACTGGTTGCGGTCATTGAGTCACCGGATCAAAATTTATCTTCAATTACAAATTCATTATTGTCTGATGCTATAACTAATAATACATCAAATAATATAACAAATAGATATTTTTTAAATAATGGCCAAAAGGACAATTATTATGACCACGGATCTATCAGTTTAAAACCAGGTGAATCTGCTCCATCTAAACCAATTTTAATTATTTTTAATTATTTTACTCATGGAGATCAAGATGGTCCATTTACTGTAGATTCTTACAGTATTGATTATTCTTCTATTCCAGATTTTACAAGTCCTGTTACTGGTAAAACATCTAGTTTAAGAAATTGTTTAGATTTTAGACCAAGAAGAGTTGATGGTGATATTGCGGAAGAATTTTTACTACAATCTAAAACAATTGAAGGATCAACAAATTATGTTCTTCCAAGATTACCTGATGCTGATGTCATATTAACTACAGATATAGAATACTATCTTGCAAGAAAAGATAAAATAGTTTTAAATAAAAATAGAGAATTTAGTGTGATTGAAGGAGTTCCTTCAACAGATCCAATTGTTCCATTAGACAATGAAAATGCAATGACACTCTATATTGCTGATGTTCCAGAATACACATTTAATTTAAATGACATTGATATGCAATACATTGAAAATAAAAGATTTTCAATGAGAGACATTGGTAAATTAGAAAAAAGAATAGAACAATTGGAATACTATGCTGCATTATCATTTTTAGAAAAAGATGCAAAAGATGAACCAATTTTTACAGATGATGGTGTTGAAAGATTTAAAAATGGAATTTTAGTTGATCAATTTTCTGGCCATGCAATTGGTGATGTTTTGGATGATGATTATGCTTGTTCAATTGATTATGATAAAAACACATTGAGGCCTCCATATAAATCAGAAAATTTTAAATTCAATTTTGATATTGTTCAATCAAATTCAAATATCAAGAAAACTGGTGATCTTATTTCAGTTGCTTATACTGATGTTAATTTTGTAAATCAACCAGTAACAACAAGAAGTGAAAAAGTTAATCCTTTTGGATCAACACCTTACAATGGAAAATTAACACTATCACCATCAAGTGATACGTGGTTTTCACAAAACAAATACTCTGATGTATTAATTAATCTTGAGGGACAAAATGATAATTGGATTTCAGGAAAATATAATTTTGGATTTGGAACACAGTGGGATAGTTGGTCTAAAAATTGGAGTGGTATAGAGTTAAATAATGATGATATAAGTAAAAAGAGAAAGAAAAAATCTACAACAACTATAGTAGATAGATCAGCAAAAACAGTTGAACAAAATCTTTCAAGAGACGGTATTATTGCACAAAATCAACCTGAAACAATTAAAAAGACCATTAACAATAGAATAGTTAATGACACAATTGTTCCTTATAATAGAACACACAAAATTGTCTTTAAAGCAGAAGGATTGAGGCCAAGATCAAGACATTATATTTACATTGATGATGTTGACGTGACAAGCCAAAGTGATCCTGCGTTATCATTGTTAGTTACTTCACAACATACATTTGAGGCGAAAGAAGGTGAATTTGTAGAGGTTTTTGATTCATCAAATACTTCAATAACTGCAACTTTAGTCAATGTTGATTCTTCAGGTAATAGTTCATTTTTGATTACAAATACAAATGGGCCGTGGACAGATACAGCTATAGTTACAACAAATTCAGAGATATCAGCAAATTATCCTCTCCAAACTGGATTAGATTTAAGAACAGCAACTTTAACTTCTGCCGCTTCAAATACATCATTTTTCTCAGATTCTTCTGGTGTATTAGCTGGAACAATAGAATTAAATGACGGTCAATTTAGAGCTGGAGAAAGATTAATTAGAATTACTGATGAAGCTGATAATGAATTGGCAAAAACTAATTCCGTAGCAGAAAAAACTTATCATATAAAAGGTGTTGAATCAACAATAGATGGTTCTGTCACATCAACAAGATCACATATAAGTAGACGTGAAGATATTAGATTAAATTCAATAACAAAAGACCCTGTTTCTAGAAAAAGTAAATCTACAAATTCTACAAATCCAATGGCTCAAACTTTTTATGTTTCTGAAAGTCTTTATCCAGATGGAATGTTTTTAAGAAATGTTTGTTTATATTTTTCAAAGAAAGATATAGGATTACCAATAACTTTACATATAAGGCCAATAATTAATGGTGTTCCTAGTTTATCTTCAGTTATACCATTTAGTGAGGTAGTTTTACATCCTGATTTTGTTAATGTTACAACTTCTCCTGATATTTCTTCAGTTGCTTCAGAGACAAAATTTGAATTTGCATCACCTGTCTATTTAACTCCTGGTGAATATGCATTTACCTTAATTACAAATAGTATGAATTATGAATTATATACTTCAATTGAAGGTGATATTGTTGTAAATAGTCCATCAAATAATACTAAAGCAGGAAAACCTTCAGATGTTGGTAACTTTTTTGTGACACAAAGTACTAGTGAATGGATTCCTGTAAGAAATAGAAGTTTAATGTTTAAGACACAAAGATGTTCATTTCAAACATCATCACATATATCTAATGCATTTAATTTAGATGTTGATCCAAAACCATTATCTTTATATGATGGTAATACTGATTTTGATTTGTTTAAAATTTCAACATCTGATATGGAATTCTCTACTTCTGTTTTAGAATATCAATTTCAATCAACTAAATCTAATACTTTTTCACCAGAATCACAATTTAGAGATATAACATATACCCCCTTTTCACAAAACAAAAATAGAAAAGTGGATGAAAGAAAGTTTATTAGATATAATCATAATGATTTAAATAATAAATCTGATTTTAATTTACAATGTTCAATGTCTACAAATAGTACAATGATTTCACCATTAATAGATATTTCAAGATTAAATTTAATCACAGTTGAAAATCAAATATCAAATGGTGAAGTTTTTAATGAAAACGTATCAATAATTAAACCAGGTACAGGATATAATGGTGGTACTGCGGGAGACGTTACTGTTGATATTCTTGGATCATCAGGATTAGGCGGACAATTAACATTTACTACAGATGATACTGGATCTATAGTTGACGCAGTAGTATCAACATCCGGAAGTGGTTATTTTGATGATATTTATGTAAATATTACAGGAGGAACGGACGGACAAATTAAAATATCATCTGAAACTGATGAAAGAGGTGGAAATTGTAAAAGTAGATACATTACTAGAAGAGTTTCATTGGCTGACGGGTTTGATGCTAAAGATTTAAGAGTTTATTTTAGAGCATATAAACCTAGTACTTCTAATATTTTAGTTTATTATAAAGTATTGAGTGCAAATGATCCATCTACTTTTGAATCAAAACATTGGAATAGAATGGAACAAATTACTGATGTAAACATTTATTCTAATAATGAAAATGATTTTCAAAATTATACTTATGGTACTACTGATAATAGTGCCGCATATGTGAGTGATGGTACAACATTTAATGAGTTTAAAACATTTGCAATAAAATTAGTTTTTGTTTCTTCAAGAACTGAAGATGTTCCAGAAGTTAAAGATCTTAGAGTTATCGCTTTGGATGAATGATGTTTATTAAAACAGAAGCACCTGGGTATGTTAAAGATTCAAATAATAATGCTTTATTAAGAAATGATATTGACTCATTAATGAAACATAGGAAAATGATAAAATCTAAGAAGAGTGAAAAGGATGAGATAAATATATTAAAGAAAGAAATTTCTAATATTTACAATCAATTGGAAGAAATAAAAACTTTATTACTTAATAAGACAGAATAGGTTAGAAAATGGCAACAAATTTCGCAAACGTAGCTTTAACAGATACTTTTGATACGTGGAGAGTTAGAACAAATCAGCTTGTTACTGATGCCAATGATTCAACTCATGAAAACACCGCAAATACCGTTGTAAGAAGGGGTGGACTAAATGAAACTGAAATTAAAGTTGGACAGATAACAGCAGAAGGTGCCATATTTGCACAAAAAGGAATAGGTACTGGAATGTCTGTTAGTTCATCCTCTGATGTAACAACACCATTTGATCCTACCACTGGGGCAATGGTCATCAATGGTGGTGCTTCTATTAAAAAGAGTTTAAATGTTGGTGCTAATATCTATGTTCAAGGAACAGTTGAAGCAAAGGGAGATATAACTTTAGGAACAACAGGTCCTGATGATGATACTTTAGCATTAAATGCTGATATTAGTACTAACATTGAACCAGAAGGAACTTCTTCTGGTACAGAAGTTAGTATAGGTACGGATGAAAAAAGATGGAAGCGTGGACATTTTTGGAGATCTGTTGGAGCAAATACCTCTTCATATTTAATGATTCCATCTGGTGGAACCAGTGAAAGTCCTACAATAGATGAATATAGTTCTGGTTCTGATAGAGATCTTCACTTACAAGGAGCAATAAGATATAATCATGATCTTTCTAGATTTGAAGGATATAACCATACGGCAAATACTTTTGTTGGATTGGGTGGTGCGGTTGATGCTGATCAAGATACTTTTATTTCATTAGAAGAAACTTCTGGATCTGATGAAGATCAAATTAAATTTTTTACAGGAAATGCAGGTTCACCAGAACACAGATGGACAATAGAAAGTGCTGTTAATGGTGGTCATTTGGTTCCAGCAACGCATGCTACCTATGAAATAGGTCAAACTAATAATAGAGTTTCTGCTGTTTGGGCAAATAATACTTTTACACATGGTACAATTGGTAGAGACGCAACATCATCTGTAACTATTCCGTCTGGTGGAAATCTTGAACGACCAACTGCTGATTTAGTAAATGGTATGTTGAGATTTAATACTGATTTAGATAATGGAAAAGGTGCCTTAGAATATTATTCACCTGCTACGGGAATGTGGTATGGAATGCCAGCTTCTGCTGCATCATATAATACTAGAATACAACACCCCGCAGATGGAACTGCAGAATTAGATGCAACACATAATCCTAATTATACTCAAGTATTTTTAAATGGTGTTAAATTAGATGAAAGTGATGTTGTTTTAACAGGTGAAAAGGTACAGTTTCAAAATTTTACAGTTGGAACAGATGATATCATTGATGTAATGTCAATAACCGCCGCTGATTTAGCTAAAGCGGCAATTTACAAAGAAAGATTTGTAAGAGATGTAGGACAAACAGTTTTTACTACTTCTAATGGGTATGGTGTTGGTATGTTAGTTGTTTATGTAAATGGTGTTAAAATTGATTCACACGCATTAACTGCGACAGATGGGATAACATTTACAATTCCTTCAGGAACAACAGGAGATATAGTAGAATCTCTTGGATATACAATGTTTGAAGAGACAGACATTTATACAAAGCAACAATGGAGAAATGCAAATACATTAACAATTACAGCAAATACATATGTAAATGTTGATGATCAATCTCACGCAAACGCTTCAATGGCAATTGATACAACCAATGATAGATTTGGAATTGGTATTTATTCACCAGAAAATAAATTGCACATTCATTCTGATACAGATGAACAAGTAAAAATTTCAAGAGCTGCAGGAAGCTCAGCTAATGTTACTCTTGACTTAGGAACTACAGGAAATTTTACAGTAAAACCATCTGGTACAACTACAACTTTGGATTCACAAAATGTTGTAGTTACAGGTAATTTACAAGTTACTGGAACACAAACAATTATAGATTCTACATCTATTCAAGCACAAGATCCATTTATTATTTTAAATAATATCACTTCACAACCAACGGTAAATACTAATGACATTGGTATGTTGTTTAAGCGAGGAAGTGCTGAAACACAAGCAAACAATTCTATTGGTGAATCTAATATGGCAATGATTTGGGATGAATCATTAAATGAATTTGCTTTTATTGAAACTGTAGATGATGGAAATACTTTTGGTGATGTAGTGATTGATGCTTATAAAAATATTCATGTTGGAAAACTTGAAGCTGAAACCTCTTCTGTATTTAATAGTGATTTAGCAGTAACAGGAACAACAACTTTTAATGGGTATGTTGGTTCTTCAGTGCTACCAGATACACAAGGCTATTTAAATGGGGCAGTTGTTAATAACGCAAGAGATTTGGGTAGTGCTAATAAGAAATGGGGAAGGTTATTTGTTGGTGAAACAAATGTTGGTGATATTAATATGCAAAATGAAGAAGGGCATTTTACATTAGATGAAAAGGCTGAATTTATAAGAGTATATAATCATAAAAATGGTAAATATTATAAAATAGTTATGGAAGAGATAGAATAATTAACTTATTTAAGAGGGAACTAAAATGACATCGCGAGCATATGAACTTTCGCAAACTTTAGATATTGATGGTGATCAACACATCACAGGAAATACTATTGTAACAGGTGATTTAACTTTTTCAGGCGCAGGTTACATGAGGGTTCCTGTTGGAACCACTGCTGACAGACCAACTACAATCGCTGAAGCGGGTCAAGTTAGGTACAATACTGATCTCGGAAAATATGAAGGATATCATGACGCAGAATGGTTATCTTTTGGTGATCTAATTGACAAAGACCATGATACAAAAATTACTGTTCATGATGGTTGGGGCCAAGACAATGATGAATTAACATTTTTTACTGCTGGGGATCAAAGACTTAAAATTACAAATACTGGTGATTTTCAATATAATGCTGTAAATATGACATTAGACGCGGCTGAAACAGTTATTACAGGAAATTTAACTGTTCAAGGTGAAACTACAACAATCAAATCTACAACAGTAACAGTTGATGATAAAATTTTAGAATTGTCAGATCATGATACTAAAACTACTTCTACTGCGGATGGTTCTGGAATTCAAGTAAATGATGGAACAGATAATCATAATGTATTGTGGAGTACTTCAGGAACTAAATGGGTTATTTCTGATAATGCAGAAGTTGTTGGAGATTTATTAGTAACTGGAAATCAAATTACTTTTGGTAATGCAGAATCCATCAATAATGATTCTGATGGAACAATAAAAATTGCATCACAAAAATTGCAACTTGGTGGAAATATGATAACCAATAGTGCAAATGAAGATACTATTGGGTTGGACGGAAATCAAAATGTTATTTTGGAAAATAAATTAAAAGTAAAAGGTGATATTATTCAAAGTTCAGACGGATCTGATGCAATTGTTTTTGGAACAGGTGGAACAGTAGCTATTGGAGCAGGATCGCCAGCTGAAAATAAAATTTTTCAAGCTTCTGATTCTAATGGAACTGGAAGATGGGTAACTTTTGGAGTCTATGACGTAAACGGAACTAGATTAGGACCATAATAATATAATGGAGATAAAATGGCAAGACCTTTAAGAGTATATAATACCTCCGATTTGCGGGAAATGACAGATGAAGAAATCAAGTCTAAAATAGTTCCTTTAATTTTAAAAAATTGGGCTACTTTAGATACTCATAACAGAGGTGATGTTATAATTGATCATAATACGCCGAATATTGGATCAGTGTCTGATAGAGAAAGGGCTGGGGGGAATATCGGTGCGCACCCCGTTTCAGGAAGTTATTCAAATACAAATAGAGGTGGATTAAATCAAAATAAAAATACAATTTCTTATTCTGTAGATTCTTTTTTACACTCAGAGAGTTCATCAAATTTAAAGGAAATGAATGAGGCAGGACTTCAGAGTGATATTTTAAGATGTTGTGCTGAGGTTTGGGGAAATGTCGGCACGAATACAGGTGTTGGATCATATGCATTAAATAGGAATAATCCTTCAGGATCTTATGGTGGTACTTGGGAAAAAGTTTCAGTATCATCTGGTACTAATTCACTTTATGAAGATGATGACTCAGGCGGAAGAACGTGGTATCTTTGGAGAAAAACACATGGTACTTATCCAGGAGCTGCAGGAAATGCGGAGCAAACCACATCACAATATATTCCTGTAAAAACTAAAGGTACAGGTGGTGACTTAATACAAATGACAGATGCTAATATATTGACATGGGTAAATGCGTGGAGAACATATATTACTGACGGAACAGGTGGAAATGGTATTGGAACATATATATTAAAATTGGGTGGAGCTCCGGCTACTGGATCTTGGACTTTGATGGGTGTTTATGAAGATATTTTGAGAGATACATCTAATGTAGCATATGCAGGATATTATATTGGTAGTTTTACAGGATATTATCCTAGATATTGGTCTGGGGTACATCACGGAAATTATGCGGGTACTTACAATGGTCCAAGAACTCATTATTATACAGGATTAACTATAATGAATAGTTATATAAGTAATGATTACAATTTTTTTAGGAGAATTGGTTAATAAAAACGGAGATATATTATGAATGTTGATGATTTTGTAGAAGGAATTTGGCATGATGAATTGTTTGATGAAGAAGATTGTCATAAATCATTTAATCCAAAAAAATACGGAAAACAAAGACTTGCACTTTTAATTTGGGATGATATCTCAAAAAAAAATAATGAAGTTCTATGCAATCCTGGTTCTCGACATTGGGATCTATTTTTTACTAAATTTACTGAAAAAGATGTTGATAAATGGACTGAGGAACAAGATAAAAGAAGAGAATCTAGAAAAAAATTTGAAAATAAAGAAAATGAAGAAAGAAACAAAGCTTTGTCAATATTTGATGCTAAATTACAAGCCTTTGAAATAGAAGAAATAAAAAATTCACAAAATAAAAAACTTAGATCAAGACTAAGAAAATCTAAATCAATAATTGAAATTAATGCTGTAGCAACAATGATTATGTTAGAGTCTTTAAATAATGACTAAAGGATTTTTATTAGTAGCCACTATACATAAAAAATATCTCACCGCAGCACAATTTTTAGCAGATAGTCTAAAGGAATATACAAATCATTCTGTAACTTTATTTACGGAGGATGATTGGGTAAATGATTCTGGTAATAGTATTTTTGATAATGTTTATGGTGGAGCGCCTCATTCTTCTAGAGCAAAATTGTGGGCTTTAAATAAAACACCATATGATATTACTTGTTATTTGGATGCAGATATTGTTTGTCAATCAACTAATGCTGAAAACGTCTTTGATCTTCTAGAAGATAATGATATTGTTTTTGGAAAAATCGAAACTAAATGTGCCGCAAAAGTTTGGTGGAAGAATGAAATGGATGTTCCTCATGGTGGAATGTTTGTTTGGAAAAATTCTGAAAAAATGAAATTTTTTATGAATGAATGGTGGAAAAACTGGTTAACACATCAAGAAAATAATTGGAGATGGGGAAATAAATATATTGAAAATAATGCTACATTTTGGGACCAATTTCCATTACAAATTATGTTATTAGATAAAGAAGATCAGTGGTTTATACCTAATATAAAATGGTCTTGGATAAAAGATCATCATATTTGGAATTGGATTTATTTATATGATCTAATGGATAATTTAAAAAATAAAAAAAATGATATAATTTTTTACCACTACACTGTAAAAGTATGAAAATTCCTAAACATATATCAAAAATTTTAAAAGAAGTTGAAAAGTATTTTTATCTTTTTAGAAATTATGAAGAAAAATCAAAAGAGATAAGGAGAACTTACAATGAGATATCTCCACTTCATCAAATAGCCGATAGTACTGGATTAGAATTTTCAAGAAAAAATAAAAGAAAAGGTGTAAGTAAAGAATGGTTATTTGAATTAATAGAAAAAGGAAATCTTCTTGGTCAACCAGAATTGTCTCTTTTAATAAGTTTTATGGATGTTAAACAACAAGCTTTAATGAATCCTAATATAGATTTAGATATTTTAGAAACATTAAATAAATTTCAAAGTGTTTATAATGAATTGTGCTATTGTGTTGGTGGCAAACATGATGCTGTTGTAGGATATTATCCTGAAGATGGTTATATGGGTTGGCATACAAACTGGGATGCACCAGGCCTTGGAATTTTATTTTCTTGGTCAAAGGAGGGTGATGGATATTTTAAAAGTTATAATGACAAAACTAAAAATTTTGAAATGTATCAAGATGAAGTTGGTTGGAATGTAAAGGGAGTTTATATGAGAGATAAATTGGAAGGATTAGAGACAGGAAATAGTTGGCATTGTGTTAGTACAAATTGTGAAAGATTTTCAATAGGTTTTCTTTTGTCTAATAGTGGAAAAGAAGTTGAATTTGCTTATGATACTATGAGTGAATTTGAATTGAAACAAACACAAAATGGAATATGGATTTAGTAAAAGAAATATTTTCAATTTTAAAAAAAGTTGAAATTTACATTCCAAAATTTAGAGAAATATATTATGAAAAATTATATTTGTTAAAAGATATTGACAAGGAAAATAAAAAATATACAAGTGATGATTATCTTTTTGATTTAGTTAATAAAAAAATTGAATATGGTGTAGCAGAAAACTCAAATGTAATGTCAATATATGAGCTGTCTTTAATGAATCAACATGATCAATTTGATGAATTTGTAAATAAAAATCATTGGATAAAAAATATTAAAGATTTAAAACAAAATTTATATCAATTGGTTGATGCGAAAAATGAAGCGGTTTTTGCATATTATCCTGAGAATGGATATATGGGTTGGCATACAAATTGGAACGCACCTGGTATTGGAATTTTATTTTCTTGGTCAGCTAAAGGTAATGGATATTTTAAAAGTTATAATGACAAAACTAAAAATTTTGAAATGTATCAAGATGAAGTTGGTTGGAACGTAAAAGCAGCATTTCAAAAAGATCAACTTCAAGGATTACAAACAGGAAAAAGTTGGCATTGTGTTAGTACTAATTGTGAAAGATTTTCAATAGGTTTTTTACTTTCTGATATAAATCTTTTAAAAAAATTTAAACTAAAAGAATCACCTAATGGAATATGGATTTAAAAATAATAATCAAATCTTTTGTTGATCATATGACAAAAATAGTTTTCATTAAATTTTTTCATATCTCTTTCATCTCCAACAATATAATGCCATTTTTTTTCTAATTCATGTATTTGTAAGTTATTTTCATATAATCTAAATCCAAATACAGTTTCATTATCTCTGCCAAAAGTATTTCTAACACTTTCTGGAATATCATTATCATTTTTTAACGTTTCCATTGTTTTTATTAAATCTTTAAAATTATCAAAGTAATTTAATTCATTAATTGTTTTTTTAGAAAATCCCATTATTGCAGTATTGTAGGCAGGAATAATTTCGTGAGATGGGCAAATTATATCATATTCTTGGCATAAGAAATATGTATTTATTCTTTTACCAAAAGGTGATCTTATTCCCCAAGTTCCCTCTTCTTTTAAAACCATTTCCATAGTCACATCCAAATCTTCTTTTAAACTTTTTGCTATAGGAATTTTATTCAAATCATGTTCCTTAAAAAAGTTTTTTTCAGTATTGCATATAACATCATAATCTAGAAATAATATTTTGTCATATGTTTTTAATAGATGTTCTGCTCTATCAAATTTATAGAAATTAATTATATCATATTTTGATATCTTATCAGTTATTGAAAGCATCTTTTTTTCAAAATTAATATAGTCTTGATCATATCCAAATTGGATGTAATCTGCATTTATTAATTTTGAGTATTTAACTTTATTTTCGTGAAGTTCATTTTTGTATTTTTCATAACTATTCCAAGATCTTTCATTTTTAGTAAGATTATCTTCAGGGTACTTATCATCTGTTTCATCCCATTCTTTTTTTGGAATTTCAATGTAAATCGAGTATATACAATTTTTCATTTATTCTCTTTCTCAATACTAAATTATCTTCTGTTAATCCATCTAAAGCTAGGTAAGTATATGTCCCTATGTTTTCAATTTCATCATATATGATTTTTAATATATTTTTGTCTTTAATTTTTAAAATTTCTTCTCTATCTATTAAATGCATATTCATATTATCATCAAAAATTACATCAGAAATTTGATATACTCTTTTGCAGTATGGTAAAATTTTTTTATATTCTTCTTTTAAAAATTTTACCAATTCAATATATATTTTGTTTTTTATTTTTCTTGTTAATTTCAAGTCAATAAAATTTTCTCCTTGTATATAATTGTATGAGTAATATGTATATTTTTGGTTTTTTTTGTGATTGATAATATACTCTGGATATATTTTTTTAACATCATCAATTTGAATGAAATGATAATGATAAAAATCTTTGTGAATATATTTTGTTACTATTCCATTTTTATATATTACAAGTTTTCCTTGAAAACCATAATTATCTATCCAATCTAATATATGTTCATTTTTTTCTCTAGGAAAATTCCTACCACTTTTCTTTGAAGGAATATCAATCCATATTCTATGTTCTAGTAGTTGATCATTTTTTTCATTTATATTTCTATACCAATCAATTTTTTTTTCTAAGGGACAATTTACATAAGTTCTATCTTTTTCAAAATATCCATAATTTTTTACCCAATAACCTTCTCGGCCATAATATGTATTATAATATCTATGTGAATGATTTTTATACATTATTTTTTAACAGTACCACAAAACCTTTTACACACATGAACAGGATCTTTTTTCCAACTATTAGGTAAGTGTTTGTTGAACCAATTACTATCTTTTAATATGTCTATTAGATTTTTTTTAAATATATTGTGTTCTTCATTATCATATTTTTTAATAACTTCTATTTGATTAAATTTATCATGGCGTGGTGGTGTCATAGGTAAAGCAAAATAACAACATGGTATAATATTTCCATCTGAATTTATTACTAATTTATTATCATTCATCCATTCACAACTTATATTATATTTTTTTTCATTCCAATCTTTCATTTTTTTAAACCAATCATCTCTTCTTCTGATTGATTCAGTTTCTATTCCATCATTATTTTCTGTAATTTTACTGTGTAATTCTTGTTTACTATCAGCTTTTTCTAAAACATTTTTATTTCCTTTAT
>MDSW01001667.1_pt1 | contig 19648 bp, 19 predicted proteins | sample 811171 | NCBI WGS metagenome assembly MDSW01 (sample SAMN05326641, study PRJNA326480) | marine metagenome | isolation source: seawater | place: Atlantic Ocean: North West | collected 2012 | reverse complement strand
TTTCAAAATCTAGTTCTAAACTGTCTAAATAGTTTATTCTATTAATACAGCAACTTAAAATTAAATTCCTGTGATATGAAGAAATTCTATCAGGAAAAAACTTTACAGCAATGTAAAGTGGAAAAAGTTCAGCAATGTCTTCACGTTGAGGATAATCCTTTGCATATGTCGACACATATGTTTGATCCTTATTAACCGCACTAACCCATCCATCTTTTCCGTAAATTTTGGAGTCTAGTGAAGTGTGTGTACCCTCATGAATAAGAGTTTCTTGGCTTATATCTCCACCATTCCAGTTTTCGTAGATTTCTCCTTGCCCTGTATGGATTAAAATATTATTATTTCCACCACCCCATGCTTCCTCTCCTTTATGAATCCACATTGTTTTAACATCGGTTCTTAAACTTTTAGGAAGTTGACCCACTGACCTTCCGTACTTATTGGCTAAGTTCAAAGACTCTTCATATGTGAATTCTGGATTAATCTGAATTTCAATTTCAATATTATCAGCGTAACTAGCATTAAAAATAAAGGGGTATTCGGTAATCCACCCCGCTCTTCTATCATACATAGTTCTTGCTGACTTTCCTTGGAAAATAACATTTAGAAAAACACTAGGTTCATTAACTGTAATTATATCACCAGTTATCCAAATTGTTCCGTCAAAGGGTGGAGAATTAAGTTCAATATAATTGTAGCTCAATCCATTATACTCGTAAACTGGATTTGTTGTTATAGAACTTTGATTGACATCAGCACTATTTTTGTCTTCACAAGAAACTAAAGTTATTAGGGTCAAAAACAAAAGTCTCTTCATTATAAATTTATTTACCATCAATTTAAATTAATAAATTTAAATATGATAAGACTGCTATTCTTTTTATTAATTTTTCTTTTTGGGTGTAATAATTTACAACCAAAAAAAATCGTCGCAGCTGTTGTATCCGCAAAGAAAGAAGCATCAGAAATTGGAATAAAAATTCTAGAGAAAGGAGGAAATGCTTTTGACGCCATGATAGCTACTGACTTGGCTTTAGCGGTTTGTTATCCCAGTGCTGGAAATATTGGAGGTGGCGGTTTTATGATTTACAGAACCAGTGACGGTCAGGTTGGAACATTAGATTACAGAGAAAAAGCACCTGAAAAATCAAATGAAGACATGTTTTTGGATTCTAATGGAAATGTGATAAAGGGAAAAAGTACAATAGGCGGTTTATCAGTTGGAGTTCCAGGTACAATTGCAGGACTTTTTGAAGTTCATAAAAGGTTTGGGTCTTTACCTTTTGAGACACTAATCGAACCTGCCATTCAATTGGCTAGAAAAGGTTATGTTCCAACAAAAAATCAATTAAAAAATATAGAACTATACAAGGATCTTTTTGTTTCTATAAATGGGGAAAAAACATTATTTGCAAGTAATTTTAAAGAAGGAGATAGAATTATTAATGAAGCACTAGCCAAAACATTAGAAGTAATTAAAGAAAATGGTAAAGATGGATTTTATAAAGGAGAAATAGCCAAACATATTGTAAATAGCATAAAAGAATCTGGTGGAATTTTAAACATTGATGATTTAAATAATTATACTCCCGAGTGGAGAACCCCCATTTATTTCAAATACAAAGATCTTGATATTTATTCAATGGGGCCCCCGTCAAGTGGGGGTATTTGTCTAGCACAAATATTATCAATGATTGAACCCTACAACCTAAATCAATACCCTCAAAATTCGATTAAAGCTATCCAACTTTTGGTTGAGGCCCAAAGAAGATCTTACTCAGACAGAAGTAAATTTTTGGGAGACTCGGATTATAATAATATTCCAATTGATTACTTAATCAATAAAGATTACTTAAAAAATAGAATGAAATCTTTCAGTTGGGAAAAAGCATCTATTTCTGAAAGTATTAGTCCTGGAGATATTTCAATTTTTGAAAGTGAAGAAACTACTCATTATTCGATAGTTGATAATTATGGAAATGCTGTAGGGGTAACAACAACACTAAATTCTAGTTTTGGTTCAAAACTATTTGTAGAACAAGGAGGTTTTTTCTTGAACAATCAGATGGATGATTTTAGTATAAAAATTGGTCAGCCAAACCTTTATGGATTAATTGGAGGAGATGTTAACTCTGTTCAACCAAATAAAAGAATGCTAAGTTCTATGACACCAACAATTGTAGAGAAAGATGGAAAATTGTCTTTGGTTCTTGGAACCCCTGGCGGTTCGACAATAATAACAAGTGTTTTACAAACAATTTTAAACATTTACGAATATGGAATGCCAGTGCAGAAAGCAGTGAATTCGCCTAGATTTCATCACCAATGGTTTCCAGATAATATAGTTTTTGAACCCAACGCATTTGGTGAAAAATTAATAAAAGATTTAAAAAGAATTGGCTATAAAATAGACCCAAGTAAAAACAAGATTTTGGGTAGAGTTGATGCAATATATATTAATCAAGACAACTTATTAACAGCAGCAGCAGACCCTAGAGGAGATGATAACGCACAGTATTTAAGAGAGTAGTTTTTAAAATCACTAAGATTTATTTCTTCTTGCTTCAATAAAACTTTTTACAAAATAAATCATTGCTAACGCTGATGTTGAAATCATTACAAGCACTCTTACAAGACCAATACCACCTGAGCCAATTGACTTTGGCAATCTCATACCAACTAGTGCAAGCAAAATAATTAGTGTAAACAGTACAGCAACATGAGCAATTATTTTGTTTTGATTTTTAACTCCTTTTGAGCAAGCAAGCAGTACAAAGCCAAAAACTACAGGTATTAAAGCAGTTACTGAGGATGATTCAAAATACCCCAAAAAACCAATAATTATTAAGGATAAAGAGTTTAGCAGATTCGCTTTATATGGATTCATATATAATTATTTAGATTTCAAATTTAAAAAAATCATTTTGTTCATTTACAGAAAAATTTGAACAGGTTTAATATTATTTTTTAAATAAAGTGGATGCTTTGGTGTATTGTTTTTACTCAATTCTAAGACAAAGACTTTTTTGTTCTTAACAATTTCAGTAATCTCATTGGAAATTTTATAATTAAATCCCCATGCTAAATATATCGTGTCAATTTTTTTTAGAGTTTTTTCAATTACGAGTTTGTTTGTTTGACAATTTTTAAGTTTTTTAAAATTTGGTTTTTTTTGAATCTGTGGAAATAGGTTTACAACATATAATTCATCGTGATTAAATTTCTTAGAATAGGCGACGCACTTTTTTATTGTTGGATCGTCAATTTTTTCGTCGGCCATTGAAGGGTTAAGCATTATAAACGCACATTTGCTGTTGTTGCCCCAACTTCTGTACAGCAAAAATCGCTTAGTTTTAGAGGAGTTGAATAATGCCTTTCTTATCAAAAAGCCTAAATTTTAAAAAGTCTGACTTTAAGATATTTCCTGCCAATGATTAAAGCAGCAGTAATTATGATGATATTTTTAATAATGTATTGACCCTCTAGAGTTGGTAGAAAAGGATTTGAGTTTTGAAATGTGACGTTTGGTAAAATTACCAGAGGCATAAATGTACCGCTCATTTGTAAAAATAAAAGTACCATTGCAAGAAAGGTTGTTCTCTTACTTAAGAAAAAAATTCCAATGAGCATTTCCCAAACCCCTATAACTATTGTCCATTTTTCAGCTGACAAGAATGGCATCCAATACACAGTATCAATTATTAACTCCTGAGCAGGTGAAACCTCGAAAACCTTTAATATACCAAACCAAAAAAATATTATAAACATTGGTACTCTTACAAGAAAGTCGTTTGTATTAAAATTTCGCATATAGATTATTTGGTAATTAGGCTGATTTTTTTTGCAAGCTTAACATCAAGCTCTGTTACTTTACCTTTATCATGTGTTTTTAAAGAAACATTGACTTTATTGTAACTATTGCTCCAGTCAGGGTGATGTCCAAGTATTTCAGCTTCAAATGCGACTTTAGTCATAAATCCGAAGGCCTCTTTAAAATCTGAGAAGATAAATGTTGCTTTTAAACACTCGTCATCATAAACCCAATCGTTTGGAAGGTCATCAAAATCAATGCTCATGGACTAGTTTTTGAATTTCACAATTAAAATCTATATCGATTGTAAGTTTAAATATACGTTTTACTTATCAATTAATCTTGTATAGTACAGAAGTGTTATTTTCAAAAAGAGCTTTTTGGCTTAAGATTTTAGAAATATTTTTTATTGTATCTAGTTCCTGTCCACTTCGATGGTTACTAATAAGATAATATCCTTTGTATTCTTTTAATTTATTGGCATTTTCAATAACTGTATAAGTCCTTTTAAAATTAAATGGGAATGCAGGATCCATATTTTTAAAAACAACAACATTTTTACTGTTTCCAATTTTATTCTGAATTACAGTTGTTGGTAAAACACTTGTTAGTGAAGGGAAAATAATTGAAGTGAATAGAATCAATAAAACACCCCAAGAAAATGCTAACGTTACAATAGTACTTCGAGCATCTCTTTTTAAAAACATTAAAAGCCCCAAAACAGAGCCAATTGCTGTAGGTATAAAAAGTAGTGAAATATATCTGAACTGATTTAAATCAGAATCATTAAATAATAAAAAATAGATTAAGATTGGAAGCGTTACTGATATTACAAATAATAAAATAATACTAATAATATCTGATTTTTTAAATCCGAAATTTAATTTTTTATGAATAAAATTAGAAATTAAAATTATTAAAAAAGGATAGCAGGGCATTGTATAGTTAGGGAGTTTTGTAGATGAAATACAAAAAAATAATACAAATACGAGCGTTATACATGAGCAAAAGAGTATCAAATTGTTTTTTCTTTCTTTATAAGAATTAATTAAAGCTTGTGGAATAAAAAATGAAAATGGTAGAAGTCCCAGCAGTACGTAACCAAATGTTATAAGGAATATTCCTCCGTGGCCTTCCATTTCACTACCAAAACGATTCAAATTATGTTCAATAAAAAATCCTTTGGTCCATTCTCCATCTGTTAGTAGGTGAACATTAATATACCATGGGCTTGTAACTAACAAAACTCCAACAATTCCTAAAATTGGATAATATGAAAAAACATTTTTTAATTGTTTTTTTAATAATAAAAACAAACCAACTGATAATCCAGGTAAGAGGATTGCTACAGGCCCTTTTGTAAGTGAACCTAGTGCCACAAAAAAATAAAATAGTATTAAAAATTTAATTTTTTTCTTTTTGAAGTACTCAAAAAATGAAAAGAGTGACAGTGTTATAAAAGTAATTAAATATGGATCAGGAACAGCTAACCTAAACTCATGCATGAAAAAAAATGAACTTAAAAAAATAATTGTAGAAATGTAAGCTTGTTTTTTATCTAAGTACCGATTACAAAAATTGAAAAAAAATAATATTAAAGTAAATCCCATTAATGCAGAAAAAAAACGAACTCCAAACTCATTAACACCAAATAATTTCATTCCAATAACCATAAAATAGTAATGCAATGGTGGTTTATCAGTTCTTAATTCACCATTAAATTTTGGAATCCAATAATCCCCACTTTCAATCATTTCTCTAGCAGCTTCTACATTCTTTGATTCGTCAAGGATACTTACAGGATAAGAGTTAAGAAATGTAAAACACATCAAACCCGCTGCTAATATTATCAGTACATCAAAACTTGTTTTATTTTTCATATACTGGTTTATCAAATATTATGTTGTTTGTACATTTGTAAAAATAGTTCATTAATGCTTAAATCTAATCCATTGTTATCTTTAGTTGTTCCTCTTTATAATGAAGAGGAAAATGTATCTATTTTATGTGAAAAAGTTGAAAGAGCCCTCACTAATTATAAATATGAGCTTATTTTAATTGATGATTGTTCTAACGATAATACAAAAGAAAACATTAAATCTTTAAAAAATCCTAATGTTACATTAATTGAATTAAAAAAAAATTATGGTCAAAGTCTCGCAATGTCTGCTGGTTTTGATTTTGCTAATGGAGATTACATTATAACTCTAGATGGTGATCTGCAAAATGATCCTACAGATATACCTAAAATGGTAAATAAATTGATAGAGGAAGATGTTGATGTTGTCACTGGGTACAGAAAAAATAGAAAAGACTCAATATTAAAAACATTCCCATCTAAAATTGCAAACTTTTTGATTAGGAAATTAACTAAACTAAAAATTAAAGATCAAGGTTGTGCATTAAAGGTTTTTACAAGAGAAACGGCCAAGAGTCTAAAATTATATGGAGAAATGCATAGATTCATAAATCTTGCCGCTTACCTAGATGGAGCTAAAATTTCTGAAATTAAAGTTTTACATCATCCTAGAAGATATGGAGTTTCTAAATATGGGCTTAGCAGAACTTTTAAGGTTGTTAATGATTTACTTTTAATCCTTTTTCAGCGAAAATTTTTACAAAAACCAATATATTTTTTTGGTAATATAGGATTAATCATTTTTTCTGTTGGCTCTGTTCTTGGTATATATTTTTTAATAATAAGGATAATGGGAGAAGATATTTGGGGAAGGCCACTATTAATTTTGGCAGTTTTACTGATAATTGTTGGTATTCAATTTTTTAGTATTGGGATTTTATATGATTTACTAATGAAAACATATTTTGAATCGCAAGACAAAAGACCATACAGAATAAGAAAAGTATTCAAATTTGATGCGTAAAAAATTATTTAAATGGTTTCAAATACTGATAAGTCTTTTATTTGTTTACTTATTTCTAAATAAAATTAAGCTCGGAGATTTATCAACTTACCTTACAAATATAAAATGGAATTATGCCTTAATTTCTATGTTATTATATATAGTTTCTCAGTTGATTTCATCAATTAGATTAAGAGTAATTCTAAATCATTTTTCTTTACCAATTTTATTTTCAACTTGTAATAAATTGTATTTATTGGGAATGTTTTACAATTTCTTTTTACCTGGTGGAATTGGTGGTGATGCAGTGATAGCATTAATTTTGAAGAAAAAATATTCATGGAAATTAAAAAGTTTAGCGAAATGCCTTATACTCGCGAGATTAATTGGTTTAACAGCCCTTGTTTCAATAATATTTATTATTGAACAGGGTCAGTTTTTTTTCTTTAATGACATTACTAGAATACTATTTTTCTTTACAATACCAATAGTTTCTTTCTACGTTCTTAATTACTTTTTTAAAATAGAAAAAATTTATTTAAGGACCTTATTTATGAGTTATGCTGTTCAATTTTTTCAGCTTTTTTGTGTTTTTTTTATACTAAAGGCCTTAAGTATTCCCTTAACCTTAACACTTTCTTTATTAACAATCTTTTTACTATCCGCGCTGGCATCAGTTGTTTCATTTGCTGGAATTGGTGTTAGGGAATATTTATTTATGTTAAGTGGAGATTACTTAAATACTTCGGTCGAAATGACAGCATCGGTTGGAATTACTTTTACATTAATTGCGGCGATTATTTCATTTTTTGGACTTTATTATGTAGTTTTTCAAAAAAAAATCTAAACATTGTAGTAAGACTTATACCAGTCAATAAATATTTTCAATCCTTCATTTAAAGGTGTATGTGCAATAGGTCCAATAATTTTTTCAAGTGATATCACATCTGCATGAGTTTTAAAAACATCACCAGGCTGCATTTGCATATTTTTTTTGATAAATTTCTTTTTTGTTAATGTTTCGATGGAATCAATAAAATCAGTTAAAACAATTGGATTAGAGTTACCTATATTAAATATTCTATAATTTTTGGAAGAAATATTTTTATCTGTTTCGATTAGTTTTATTATTGCTGATGACACATCAGTAATAAAAGTAAAATCACGCTCTAATTTTCCGCTATTAAATATATTAATTGGGGAGTTAGAGTAGAGAGCGTCTAAAAAAATCATTGGAGCCATGTCTGGTCTACCCCATGGACCATAAACTGTGAAAAAGCGAAGACCTGTTGTTTTTAACTTATGAATTGAGCTGTAAGCATGTGCCATTAATTCATTTGAAATTTTGGTTGCTGCATAAAAGCTTTCTGGTTTATTAACTTGATCATTTTCGCTGTATGGAACTTTTATCTGATTTCCGTAAACTGAACTACTTGATGCGTAATAAAATTTCTGAATTTTACTTTTTAAACACTCATCCATAAGATTAAAGAAGCCCATAACATTATTTTCGACATAGGTCCTCGGATTTTCAATTGAGTACCTTACGCCAGCTTGAGCGGCGAGGTGAATAACTAGTTCAAATTTTTCAGCTTTGAAAAGATTGTTTAATTTTTTTTGATCAACAATATCAATTTTTTTGAATTCGAAATTGCCTACATTTTTTAAATCTAAATTTTGAAGTTCTTTTATTCTAGATTCTTTCAGTATCACAGAATAATAATTACTTAAATTGTCAATTCCAACAACATCATAATTATTTTCCATTAGCATTTTACATACATGAAACCCTATAAAACCAGCAGCCCCAGTTACTAAAACTTTACTCATTTTTTGTGTATTTTTCAATAATCTTATCCCCAAGAAATACGCAAATAATACCAAGAATAACGCCTACATATACATCAATAATAAAATGCTGAAACAAAAAAACTCTAGACAAACCAACAAATAGAATTACTAAATATATTATTAATCTTGAGTAAATATTTTTAAAATATCTCATAATAAAAAAACCACACATAGAAGCAGATGTTGTATGCCCTGAAGGAAAGGATTTAAATCTATGAAATGTTAAATCAAAATTATTAACATTCCAGTTTTCATCAAGAACTGTAGAAAAATATTTAATTGGGCGCATGACTTCTGGAAAAAGTAATTGTTTAAAGATTGATGTTAATAAAAACATAATTAATGAAATAATTATAATGTTTATCACTTCTATTTTATAATTAAGATTTTTATACTTTGAATAAACGAAAATAAATAGAATGCATGGCACTAGAAACCAACCATCCCCAATTAAGGTAAATAGATAAAAAAAATTGAAAAACTCTGGCTCAACGAATAAATTAAATGTAAGCTCAATTGTGCCTTTTTTTAAAAAAATAATCGGTATTAATAAAAAATGAATTGAACCAAAAGCAATTAGATATTCATATGGATTATATGACTTAATTAATTCTTTAAATCTCATTAATATTTTTTTATTTGTATCAAATTATTTAAAAGTAGACTTTATTTTATAATAATTATTAAAAATTCTTTATATATAACTTAGATTTGTGTTTTTATGAGAGAAATTATAATTATTGGATCGGGTTTTTCTTCTCTTTCAGCTGCTTGTTATTTAGCAAAAAATGGTAATAAAGTGAGAGTCTTAGAAAAAAACAGTTCTCTTGGAGGAAGAGCAAGACAGCTAAAAAAAGATGGCTTTACTTTTGATATGGGACCGTCGTGGTATTGGATGCCAGATGTTTTTGATGATTTTTTTAATGATTTTGGAAGAAGTGTGAGTGATTACTATAAGTTGGAGAGACTTTCGCCTGGGTACCAAGTTTTATTTGGAAAAAATGAGAGTTTTGCGATAGAAGACAACATCTCAAAAATTGCAGAAAAGTTTGAGGATATTGAAGAAGGAAGTGGAATAAAACTTAAAAAATTTATTGAATCTGCTAAAATTAATTATGAAATAGCAGTGAAAGATCTTGTGTTTAGGCCAGGTTTTTCACCCTTCGAATTAGTTACAAAAAAAACCATAAAAAAAATCAATTTGTTTTTAACAAATATTAGGGCACAAGTTGAAAAAAAATTCAAAGACCCGCGTTTACGTTCAATTTTACAATTCCCTGTTTTGTTTTTAGGTGCTAAGCCTGAAAACACTCCAGCGTTTTATAATTTCATGAACTATGCTGACTTTGGTCTTGGTACTTGGCACCCTGAAGGTGGCATGTATGAGATTGTAAAAGCCATGGTAAAACTTGGAAAATCTTTAGGAGTCGAATATTCAACCAGCTCAAATATTGAAGAAATTATAGTAGAAGATGCTAAGGTTAAGGGAGTGGTAACTAATAAAAAAACTATTAGATGCGATATTGTTATTTCAGGAGCTGATTATAACCACTCTGAAAAATTGTTACCTAAAAAATATAGACAATACACTGAAAAGTATTGGAATAAGAAAACTTTTGCTCCATCATCCTTATTATTTTATATAGGACTGGATACTAAGATTCAAAATTTATGTCATCACAATTTATTCTTTGATGTTGATTTTGATTCACATGCATCTAGTATTTATGATGAGGGGAAATGGCCAGAGAAACCTTTATTTTATGTAAATCTTCCTTCAATTTCTGATAATTCAATGGCACCAAAAGGTAAAGAAGCTTGTTTTGTTTTAATTCCCATAGCTCCTGGACTTGAAGATACTCCTGAACTAAGAGATAAGTATTATAACATTGTAATGGATAGATTTGAAAATATTACAAATCAAAAAATTAGAGACAAAGTATTATTCTCCGAATCTTATTGTGTAAATGATTTTGTAAAAGACTACAATTCGTTTAAAGGTAATGCATATGGTCTTGCTAATACTTTATTTCAGACGGCATTTCTAAGACCAAAAATGAAAAGTAAAAAAGTAGATGGTTTGTTTTTTACCGGACAGCTCACAGTCCCTGGTCCTGGTGTTCCGCCCGCAATTATTTCAGGAAAAATTGTTTCAAAACTAATATTGTGAATATACTGTATGCCTTGCAGGCTACAGGAAATGGTCATATTTGCAGAGCACAAAAAATAATTCCAGAGCTAAAAAAATATTGTAATGTTCATGTTCTTATAAGCGGGTCAGAATCTGATATAAATTTGGGATTAAAAGTTGATTATTCTTATCATGGATTTAGCTATGTATTTGGAAAAACAGGAGGGATTGATTGGATTAAATCTATTTTAAGGAATAATTTATTTAGACTATTGAGAGAAATTAGGAATGTACCAGTTCAAAAATATGATTTGGTAATAAATGATTTTGAACCTTTGACAGCTTGGGCTTGTAAAAGACGAAAAATCAAATGTATTGCTATGAGCCATCAATATGCTTTATTGTTAAATACCCCTAAGCCAAAAAACACACCCATATACGCGAATTGGATTTTAAAAAATTATGCTCCTGTTTCTGATGGCATAGGTTTTCATTTTAAAAAGTATTCTAAAAAAACTTTTTTACCTATTATAAGAAATTCAATTTTAGATAAAAGTCCTGTCAACCAAAATTTTTTTGTTGTATACCTGCCAGCAATTTGTGATAAAAAAATTTCAAATGTTTTAAGAAAAATTTGTAAAAATAAATGGTTTGTTTTCTCTAAACACTGTGATAAGCCCTACAGAATTGAAAACGTTAATGTATTTCCTCCAAGTGATACTGAATTTCAAAACCTATTATCCAAATGTGAAGGTGTTCTGTGTGGTGCTGGATTTGAAACTCCCTCTGAAGCATTGTATTTAGGCAAAAAACTTATGGTTGTTCCCATGAAAAATCAATTTGAACAACACTATAACGCAGAGGCCCTAAGAGAATTAGGCGTCCATGTGTTGAAAAATTTCTCAAAAAACTCTGTCAAAACTTTGCAAAAATGGTGTGATGAAAAAAATACTAGTTACGATTATAAAATTGCTGATGAAATACAGGCACCCATTAATCACATTGTTAAAAAATTTATAAAAACAGACAATTAATTTTTATACAATTTTCATTTATTTATTTTTGAAAAAAAAAATTATGAAAAATTTATATGCATTTATAATAGCCGTCTTTATTTTCAATAACCTTTTTTCACAAACTAAATTTAATTTAGATAAAAGTGTTGTTAAATGGACAGGCAAAGAAATCACAACAAAAATTCACTTTGGCTCTCTAAAATTAACCAGTGCAGAGATTAATTTCTCGGGTGATAAAATCACTGGCGCTTCGTTTAAGGTAGATATGACAAGCTTAACTGTTGATGATTTAACTGGACGTGGAAAAGCAAGCCTAGAGGGGCATTTGAAGTCGGATGATTTTTTTTCTGTTGAAAAATTTAATAATTCTTCACTAGTAGTTACAGATTCAGAAAAAAAGAATGACGGTTCTTATGTTTTAAAGGGAGATTTGAGCATCAAGGGCTATACCCACCCAGTAGAATTTTCTTTGGAAAAAATTTCAAATGGATTTTTATCAAAGTTAACTTTTGATCGTTCCAAATATGACGTTAGATTTAGATCGGGTTCATTTTTTCAAAACTTGGGAGATAAATTAATTTTGGATGAAATAGAATTGGAAGTAACTCTAATCTATTAATGAAAAAAATCATTGCTTTTGGTGCTAGTTCATCAAAAAATTCTATTAACAAGGTTTTTGCTTCTCATGCAGCTTCGCTAGTTGATGGGTCTGAATCAATTATTTTAGACCTAAATGATTTTGAAATGCCAATATTTAGTGTAGACAGGCAAGATGAGTTTGGAATTCCTGATTTAGCTTTTAAGTTTAAGAATAAAATTAAAAGCTGCAATGGAATAGTTATTTCTTTTGCCGAACATAACAGTTCTTATACGGCTGCATTTAAAAATATATTTGATTGGATTTCTAGGATTGAAAAAGATGTGTGGTACAACAAGCCTATGCTATTATTATCTACTTCTGACGGGAAAAGAGGAGGTAGAAATGTATTAAAGATGGCTTATTCAAGAATTTCAAGAGGAATAACGCACAAAATTCCAATATTTTCACTGCCATTTTTTTACGAAAATTTCAAAACAAATGTTGGAATTATCGATAGTGATTTGAATCTCGAATTCAAAAAATCACTTAATTTATTTCAAGAAAATTTAGATTTACATGGGAATTGAAATTTTCAATACGGAAGACCAGGCTAGTGGAAACTTTAATTATGGAGAAATACTAGAGAATAAACCAATTGGCTTTCCACAAGACTCGGGAAAATTAAAACCATATTCAAGTCTTTTTTATTGGGCCCATGCATGGACACCTGGAAAAAAAAGTACCATAGGATTACACCCTCACAAAGGATTTGAAATATGCAGTTTTGTATTAAAAGGAAAAATAAATCATTTTGACACCAAGCAAAACAAATGGATATCCTTGGAAGAAGGAGATGTACAGATAATTAGGTCTGGTAATGGCATCTCACATGCTGAAGAGTTAGAGAGTAAGTCTGAAATATTTCAAATTTGGTTTGATCCAGATTTATCAAAAACATTAAAAAAAGAAGCAAGTTATGACGATTATAAATCTAAGGATTTCAAAATAATAAAAACCAGCAATAAATTAAAAAAAATAATCCTTGGTGACGGCTCTCCAATGAAAATGGATACTGAAGGAATACTAATAAACGAATATGAATTTGATATTGGTCCCCACAAGCATGAAATTTTAAAAAATTCATTTCATTCAATATTTATAATTGGTGGAACAATAAAGGTTAATCAAAAGGTATTAAATCGCGGAACATTTCTAAAATTAGGAGATATTGATGAATTTGATTTTCATTCTTTAGAAAAAACTAAATTATTTGAAATTATTTCTCCACGGCACATATCTTATAACACATATGTATAAACTTTAGCTTAGTAAATTTTAATTTTTGCCAAGAAAGGTTCAAAACTATCAGTTTCCTCAGAAGTAATCCAAAACTCATTTTCATTAATTATTGTTATGGCTTCAATTTGGGCATCTTTGTAATCTATATCATAATTTTCAATTTCAATGTTTTCTAATGTTTGTAGTGAAAAATTCTTTATTCTAATTAAATATTGATACCCTCCACTTGAATATGATGTTAAAACTAAAGTTTTACTATCTTCATTATAATCTCCACCTGTAATCAGTGAATTTACATTTAAAGATTCAATATATTCAGCTTCAACCGGTCTGTTTAAGGTTTTATCAATTAAATACATTTCAGTTGTGAGAGTGTTCCGATTCTTTGTAAATACCAAATATTTATTTTCAATATTTATGATTGCTTCTGCGTCAAATGGTGTTAATGCGTTGAATAGATAACTTGTTTGCTCTGGATAGTAAAATGGGATAGAATCATGTTTGTTTAGTTTACCATTGATGAATTTTAATTCAAGTATGTAAAGATTTTTTCTAGTGCCGAAATTATTACCAAAATCCCCAATAGTAATAAACTCATTTTTTGCAGTAATATCTTCCCAATCAATATTTTTAGCCGTCGTGATTGGTATCTTTTGAATTATTTCACCAGTTGCATCAATATTGAATAGTTCTGATTCATTTCCGGAGTCATTATGAGTCCACAACAGGCCATTATTTAAAATTATTCCTGAAGTTTCCTCAAGGTCTTTGGGTAGTTCAAACTTTTGGTATTCAATTGAGCTACGATTAACTTTATTTTGCTCTTTTATTGAACAACCAATTATAGCGAGAAACAGAAGAAAAACAAGCTTTTTCAATTACCAGAAACTTTTTCAATATCAACCCAATTAATATACTTAAAATTTTGATGTTCATCACCATTTTCTCCATCCTGCACAATAAAAATTCCATTTGGAAATTTTTTGGTTTTTAATGAAGACACATCTAAACCATCGGTATGTTGAACACCATCAACTTTGCCTTCTTTGATTTGAATTAAAAAATCAACTTCTAGAGAAACTCTATCAATAAAGGCATAAGAATTTAGTTCTTGAACGGACATTATTATCCACCCACTACCATCAGGGTATGTTCTTATTGCCAAGCCTTCAAAATCAGGTTTTAATTTTTTTCTATTTGTTTTTAAAACTAATTTCAAATCTTTTTCAATTCCGGGGACTGCATTTAATTGCCAAAGACCTTTGTTTTCCTCAGCAACATAAAGTTTGTTATTGTTTTCGTCTACTACCAATCCCTCGACAATTGTTTTAAACTTGATTGTTCTTACTAAAGCAATTCGAAGACTGTCATTTTTTAAATCGACAAGATACTGTTTTACATATCCTCTTTTGTCACTAACTATTATGTAGGGAATTTTATTAATAACAGATGTGGTTATCCCATAAACTTCTTTAAGATTAACATTGATGTTTTGAATATTCGTCAATTCTCCGTTGGGTAGTAAATAGGCAAAGGTTATGGTCTCATTGGTTCTATTTGTTGCACAAACTATTGGATAACTGTTTCGAAGGACTGAAGGTGAATCAAACAAAGCAACATTGTTGGTCCTTCCAAGAGGATATTGATTTAATTCTTTTCCTTTTAAATCGTAAACAATTAAGCCATAATCTTTATCAGTTCCAACAACTAATGATTTGGAAGGATTGATTTTATTTTCCCATATACAAACATCATCAGCGGCATCATCAAAAGAAACAACTGGATCTGTTTCAAGCTCTGCTTCGACATGGTATGTGATAAAGGCGTCGGAAGAAATATTATTTTTTTGCTGGGAATAACCTATTATTCCTGTTGTGACAAGAATAGCAACTCCAAGCTTGTATTTCACCTAAAAATCAAATTTTAAACCTACATTCCAGCTAAGGTCATAATATTCAAGCTGCATTGTTTTAGCTTTTACGCCTTGATAATATCTTAATGGCTGGTTTGTTAAGTTTTTGGCCTCTGCAAATAAACGAACTTTTTCGGTTAATTGAAATGATGCATTGATGTCAAGAAATTTTTGCTCATCATAATATCTGTCCTCCCAAGCTTCACCTCCTAGTTCGTCAAGTTGCTCACCTGCATAATTGTATGAAGCTCTTAAGAAAAATAAATCTGTTTCATATGCTAATGAAATATTATACATGTTTTCAACTGCACCAACCAGTGGAACATCATTTCTTCCTTCAACGTTGTCAGTTGATGAATCTGTAAAGGTGTAATTCGCAGCAAGATTTACATTATCAATAAGTTGTGTTTGAAGAACAAATTCAACACCAAAAACACTAGCACTTTCGCCATTTCTTTTTTGTGTAAAATCATAACTTTCTCCAGCATATGAATAGTTATCAGTGGTGTAAGTATAAATCCAATTGTCCATGGTTTTACTAAACAATCCGAGAGAAATCAAGCCAGTAGTTCCAAAATATTTGTCAATCATTACGTCAATGTTGTTGGATAGAGTTGCTTCTAAGTCAGGGTTTCCAAACTCTACTTCTCTATCATCTGAATTTGAATATTGATAAGGTACGATATCAAAGTAATCAGGTCTGGCAATAGATTGTGTGAATGCAACACTACCAACCAATGAATTTGTAAAATTGTACTGTAAGTTTAAACTAGGAAGAAAATTTGAGTATTTTTTTTCACCTGGAATTTTTTCAACATCTTCAGGAGTTTCGTCTTCTTCCTCATCAAATATCTCTCCTACGTAATCAATATTAGTATTCTCAATTCTAAATCCAGCAATTAGTTTTATTTTGTCTCCAAATGAATTAGTGGTCATCAAGTAACCTGCAGAGATTTGTTCTTTTGATGTGTAATTTGCTCCTGCAAATTCATCCATAACAAAACTGTCAAAATTTGGATCATTTTCACCATTTAAAGAAAAACCACCCAAATATTCTGGAGTCATAAAATTACCAAGAACATACTTACTCCCTGGTTCATAACTATTTATACTTGCATTGAAGGTAGGAACAGTGTTTAAATTGCCTAAATCCATGTCATACTCATACCAAATGTCATCACGCATTTTTGATTGGTCTTTAAATGCTCCACCAAATTTAAGAGTTGATGTCTCTCCGTAAGGTAGTTCAAAATTAAGTTTGAATTTATTTTTATCTTCTTCGGTATACTTTTGTGCTTCTTCAGTTTTTCTGTACCTATAGCTAGATGTTTCGTCCCATGAATTGTCTGCAAAATTTAGATAAGGTCTTTCTAAGTTTGAAATATCCCATGGTGTTGTTCCTACGTAAGGAACTGGATCATACTGATAACGAGTATATCTTTCATCAGGTCTATCCTCGCTAGCTTTAGAATAAGAATATTTCCAATCAAAATCTAAAGCTCCAATTTTATGCTCACCACCAAACCCAATTTTATAAAGTTTTTGATCTTCTAAACGCTTAGAATCGTTTTTGTCATTATCAATACCACCTTTTGTTTGTTTTCTTATGGTAAGTTCTTGATCTTCATAAATCGCCCTAAATCTATATCTATTTTCCCAGTCATCCCTGTGGTTATAAATTGATTTAAAAAATAAATAGTTTTTATCATTTACATTATAATCTAAATTCATAGATACTGATCTTCTGGTTCTTTTGACATCGTATCTACGAATGTCCATTTCTTCAATTTCCCCTTTGTCTGGGTCAGACCAATCATTTGGGTCGTTCCATGCAAATTCTATATTGTCAGAACCATAATCCTTTGTTTGTATGGTACCACTTAAACTGTAACTTAATTTATCAGAAACATTGTCAGATAAAACAAAGGCAATATTTGAATTAGAACCCCCATTTCTTATTGGATTCCCTCCACCTGAAAATGTTGCAGAAGCTCTAAATCCTCTTGGGTTGGACCTAGTTACAAGATTTACCGATGCCCCAATCGCATCAGCTTCCATGTCAGGAGTTAATGTTTTTCTTACCTCAATGGACTCAATCATATTGGTAGGAATAAGGTCCAATTGTATATTTCTATTATCTCCTTCTGCAGAAGGTAATCTGTCACCATTAAGAGTTACAGAATTAAGTTGAGTCCCAAATCCTCTGGCTACAATATTTCTTGCTTCTCCTTGGTCGTTTTGTACACTAATTCCAGATATCCTTTTAAGAGCATCCCCAATATTATCATCAGGATATTTTCCTGCTTGGTCTGCTGTGACAACATTGGTTATGTTAACATTGTTCTTCTTTTGATCTAGTGCTTTTGATAATCCTTCAAAGTAGCCGCTGACAATTACTTCTTGAAGCATTAATGTATCGGGCTGCTCTTCTTGGGCAAAGACATTGGTAGAAAATAATGTTAATAATAAAAAAGCTATAAAGTGGTTAAATTGTTTCATTGGTAAAATTTGTTTGTGCAATGTTATTAATACAATGTTATTTAAGCTAAAATAGAATGTTAATATAAGGTTAAGATATTTTGATATTGTTAGAATATAAATCTTGAAAATTTATTTGTTAAGTTTTATTCCATTGTTTTATATTTAAAACGTGGGAAACAATGTTGTTTTAAGTTTTTTTTCATACAGTCAAAATAGATTCTGGGCGTTTACCCAAATGCAACGCGCCATTCCTCAATTATCAGATTGCTCTGGAATCAAATTTTTCAAAACTTTAGGCACAGGATCTAGCTCTGGATTTAGTTTATGGCCTGACTTTTCGACTTATGCTATATTAACAGTTTGGGAAGACGAATCCAAGGCTATTGATTTTTTAAAGAATAGTAAACTAATGAAAAAATTTATTTCACATTCAGAATCACAGCAACATTTTTCTCTACACACTCTTCAAACCCATGGACTATGGGGAAAAACCAATCCTTTTAAGGCTGTTAAACGTAATTTAGCAGAAGACGAATTAATTGGGATTATTACTCGGGCAACAATTCGTCCAAGCAGGCTGCTTGAATTTTGGCGTGCTGTTCCGAAAGCATCAAAGGCAATACAAAAAGCTAAAGGAGTTATTTGGTACAAGGGCATAGGGGAATGGCCATTAATACAACAGGCAACCTTTAGTATTTGGAAAAGTTTGGACGATGTGAAGAATTTTGCATATAAAAATGTCGACCATTCATCAATAGTAAAAAAAACTAAAAAAAGAAATTGGTATAGTGAAGATATGTTTACACGTTTTGCAGTGAGAAAAATAATAATAAACCAAGATGGCTAAGGCAATAATTATTGGTTCGGGAATCGCAGGTTTGGCTACTGCAATAAGGCTTTCTTGTAAGGGATATGATGTTGAAGTTTTTGAAGCAAATCCTTATGTAGGGGGAAAACTATCATCATTTAATTTGGGGTCTTATAAGTTTAATTTTGGTCCACAATTACTCACAATGCCTCATTACATTGATGAATTGTTTGAGTTGTGTGGAGAGCTCCCCGGGGATAAATTTATTTACAAAAAGAAAGAAATATCATGTAAATACTTTTGGGACGATGGAATTAAACTTACAGCTTATTCTAACAAGAAAAAATTTTTCAATGAAATAGAAGAAGTTTTAAAAATATCAACTAAGAATTTGAAAAAATATCTTCAAAAATCAAAAAGGAAATATGAACTAACAAAAAAAATTTTTTTAGAAAATTCTTTACACAAGCTTAAAAACTTCTTCAACAAAGAAACGATTATAGGACTCTTGAATTTAAATTATTTAGAAATTAACAAAACTTTGGCTGATATTAACGAGAAGCAAATACAGGAACCACACCTAGTCCAGTTGTATAATAGATTTGCAACATACAATGGCTCAAATCCCTATCAAACACCGGGAATAATGTCAATGATTCAACATTTGGAAAATCATTATGGAACTTTTGTTGCAAAAAATGGTATGGGAAATATTAGCGAGTCATTGAAAGAACTTTGTATAAAGCACTCAGTGAAAATACACCTAAACTCAAAAGTTGAAAAGATTGAGGTAAAAGATAAAAAAGCACAGGGTATTATGGTTAAAAATAAATTCCACCCATCGGATTTAGTTATTTCTAATATGGATATTTATCCGACTTACAGGCACCTTTTGAAG
>MDSW01058980.1_pt1 | contig 19649 bp, 14 predicted proteins | sample 811171 | NCBI WGS metagenome assembly MDSW01 (sample SAMN05326641, study PRJNA326480) | marine metagenome | isolation source: seawater | place: Atlantic Ocean: North West | collected 2012 | reverse complement strand
GGTATTTTTAAAATGGATTGTGCCTGCACCATATTGAGCACTACCGGCCATCTTTAATGGCGCGCCCATTTCCTCAGATATAGCTTTGGCAAAATCATCCCTGCGTGCTGCCATCCCCTCTAAGATTTCGGTAAGAATTGTTTTTCTTTCTTCCAAAGTGAGAGAGCTAGCTTTTAAAAATGCTCCATTGGCTGCCTCAACTGCAAAATCAACGTCTTCTGCATTACCAGCAATAACGAAACCTATCTCTTCTTCAGTTGCTGGGTTTACTAATGCAATTTTTTTAGTGCCTTTTGGAGTTACAAACTCACCGTTAATATAAAATGTCCCAATTTCCATATTGTTATTTTAACCTTTGATCTCTGAGAAAACATCAATAGCTTTTTTTCTTGATTGTTTTAAATCAACCATAGCTTTGGGGTAGCCATACTGTTCAGGATTTTCTGGCATATGAATTTGTGAAATTGGACAATCTTTTAATTCAGGAATCCATTTTTTAATGTATTTGCCTTCAGGATCGAAGCGCATTGATTGTGTTTCCGGGTTCATAATACGGAAATAAGGTGCTGCATCTGTTCCAGTGGATGCGCTCCATTGCCAGCCACCATTGTTAGAAGCCAAATCGCCATCAACTAAATGTTCCATGAAGTACTTCTCACCCTCTTGCCAATTAATCAACAAATTCTTGCTTAAGAACATAGCTACTATCATTCTAGTTCGATTGTGCATCCATCCTGTTTCAAGCATTTCTCTTATACCCGCATCGACAATTGGAATACCGGTTTTGCCTTCTTTCCACTTATTTAAATCTTCGTGATCTTCCCGCCAAGGAATATTTTTTGTGTAACTGATAAATGGCTGATCTCTCGATACTTTTGGAAAGTTATAAAGAATGTGTCTGTAAAATTCACGCCAAAGAATTTCTGAAACCCAGTGTACTATTCCTTTGTCTCCGTCATCTAATAAACCATTATTGAATTCCTTGGCTTTTAAAAGACACCATTTTGAGGATATAACCCCAGAATTTAAATATGGCGATAGCATTGAAGTTGCTTTAATGTTTGGAAAGTTTCTCTCTTCTTTGTATAAAGAGCCTTTAGTCTTTATGAATTCGTTAACATGATTCTTGATAAAGTCTTCACCAGATTCCCAGTATTTTGCTTGACTAACTTCAGTATCAGCTAAGTATTTTTCAAGATTAGAACTTTTTACGCTAAGTTCATTCTTAGGCTCGGGAATAGGCAGAAGTTCAAGCTGCTTATCATCTAGTTCAGCGAACCATTTTTTCTTAAATGGGCTATAGACAGAAAAATTATTACCCGTTGTCGTTTTCAGGCTACCTGGTTGGTGTATGACCTGATCATGGTAGTTGAAAACACCAACTCCATTTTCCCTAAAGTCATTGTATATCTTTCTATCGCGCTCCAATTCATAGAAGGCATATTCGTTATTAAAGTAAAGGGACTTTACATCATTTTCTTCAATAAAATTCCATAAAACTTTTGGAGAATTAGCAAAAGTGTCAGCATCTAGCACAACAAGCGGAATATTTAGTTTCTCTAATTTAGATTTAAGATTCTCTAAATTACGAAACCAAAAATTAACTTTTGTCTTAGCATCATTCTGTAGCTCCCACTGATCAAAGGTAGTTAAGTAAATACCAATAACCTCCTCGCTATTTAAGCAGGCATTATGCAAAGCAGGATTATCAAGGACACGCAAATCGTTCCTAAACCAACAAATGGATCTCATAACAAATCTAATACTTTAGATTTAAGGGCATCTCGTTCAGCTACAACAAATTCTTTGACTTTTTCTTGGTATTTATTTTCTGACAAATGAAGTTGATTTAATTTTAAGGTTCTTAACAGTCCCTTTTCTTGGAAAGATGAGATAATTTCATGGTGGTGTTCTATTTTAATTGGGCCTCTTAATTCTATTACATTTACAAAGTATCCCCTTGTTAGTATTTCAACTATCATGCTTGTACTGTCAGCTGTAACAAATATATGACTATGTGAATCAATAGCATCTTGCAGTTTATTAAATGGTGTATCTTCTAAATCCAAAAAGGAATGATTGGATCCTGAATTTTCTTTCAAGTTTTTCCATGCAAATTTAGGTGTTCTTCTTGAATTAACAAATGTCGTATTTATATTTTTGAATTCATACGCAAGACGATACCAATCTCTTTCACCATAATCATAACCACTTCCATCACCGCCAATCAGTACCAAACTTTGCTTTAGAGCATTCTGTTGATATTCATATGGTGTGAATTTTGTTGGCGGTAAATCTGTAGTGATGACTTTGTAAACATTGCTTAAATCTTTTTTTGTTGAAACTATGCCGTCAAATTTTTTCATTAGTCTAAATTTTGGCGTTCCAATATAAATGACCTTTGCACCTGATGCTTTTGCCAGCAAATATGATGGAATAACTGTGCGAGAGCCCGAACAAAATACAAAATCATATTTGTAATCAACAACACTTGGATTGATGATTTTAAGAATAAATAAATAAAGCTTTTCTGATAAAAGACTGATTGCCCTCTCGATAAAACCAGGAAAATAAAAAATATCTTTACCTAAAACAAATATATCTTTTTCCTTTTTATAATTTTTTATTATCTCCCTGAGTCCTAAACATTGACTTAGGTGGCCAGCTTTTTTGTCAGTTACTATCGCAATTTTCATAAGAAACCATTGGTCATTTTTACAACATATCTGTTTTTATCAAGCTCATCATACTCAACTATTCCACCAGCCTCTTTCACAAGACAAATACCTGCTGCAAAATCCCATAAATATACTCCTTTTTCCATATATGCGTCACACTTTCCAGAAGCAATGTAAGCACATGATAAGGCAGCACTTCCAAACATTCTTATTTTTTTCCATTGCTTCAAGCCTCTTAAAAAGTCTAGTGATGATTCCATGCTCTCAGATGCTGGAAATCCAGTGCTCAAAGATGCTTTATTTATTTTTTTGACCGCAGATACAAAAATCTTTTTGTTATTAAGAAAGGCACCTTTTCCATCTTGAGCATAATACATTTCATCTGTATTGAAATTGTATATGACCCCCAATAAGCAATCTTTGCCTTTCATTAATGCTATTGAGATGCAGCACTGATCAAGACCTCTAAAATAATTTGCTGTGCCATCAATTGGATCAACTACCCAAAATAACTCTGAATTGATTGTTGATTCAATTTCCTCACCAAATACTTCGATATCAGTTTTTTTTAGACTATCTCTGATTAAAACTTCTGTTAAACGGTCTAATTCAAGCTTTATATCTCTATCATCATCATCTTCAACTACCATGTCGGTATCTTTTTGACTCAGCAAAAAATTACCTGCCTTCAATGCTGCTTCTTTTGCAACTTCTAAACATTGCTCATAGTCCATTTTTCTTTACAGCCCCCCAAGCACTTTTACACATAAGATCGAGACCATATTTTGCTCTCCATCCAAGCAAGCTTTCTGCAAGAGTTGGGTTTGCATAGCATGTTTCAACATCTCCTAACCTTCTGTTGCAAAATTCGAACGGTATTTCAATATTGTTGTGCTGCTGGAAAGCATTTATAAGCTCTAAAACACTTGTGGGTTTCCCAGTACCCAGGTTAACTGAATGACAACCGCTCATCTTAGCTAAATATTGGACACCTGCAAAATGACCATCCACTAAATCTGAAATATGAATATAGTCTCTTTCAGCTGTTTTATCTGATGTAGAGTAATCATGCCCAAATATTTTTATTTTTTTATCTATACCAAGACCAACTCTAACAATCCTTGGCATTAAATTATTTGGCTCTCCTAATGGCGACTCAAATATAATATTTTCCTCATGTGCTCCAACAGGGTTAAAATACCGCAAACAAACAGCATTCATATTTTTTGATTTACATGCATCATATATTAATTGTTCAATAGCAATTTTTGTACTGCCATAAGAAGATAATGATTTAGTTGGCTGTGTCTCTGTTATTGGTTGTTGCTTTGCATCACCATATACTGTCGCTGAAGAGGAGAAAACAAGCTTTTTTACTCCTGTTGCTTTCATGCATTTAAGCAGATTAATAGAACTGATAAGATTATTTTCCCAATACCAAATAGGCTGGATCTCTGATTCTCCAACTGCTTTTAACCCAGCAAAATGAATTACAACATCAGGCTTAGCCTGATTAAAGAATTCTATTGTTTCAGCTTTATGATGAACTAAATCTAATTCTGTAAATACCCAATTTTTTTTAAATTTTCTTGAAAGAATGCTTGGGACAAAATCAGTTGAATTGGAAAAATTATCAAGACCAAAAACTTTGTAACCCTTCTTTAAGGCTTCAAATGCAAATGTCCCACCGATATAACCTGCAGCTCCTGTGACTAATATTTTCATCTATTCTTGAAAGCGTATTTTGGAAGAAGAATAAAGTAAATAGCTAAGTAAATAAGAATATACCAAAGACAAATGAGAGCGAGACTTGCGGTATCATTTTTATAGAAATTTGCCAGAAGCATAAAGGGAAAGTTAAGTATCAAAGTTATGATAGTTACTAAAAAATGTCTTTGCTTTATTCTTTTAAAACCAATTCTTTTTGTCACTTTCTTATAAATCAACATATGTAAGTGTAAACCATCTGGTTCTAAAGCAGATTTTTTTCTAATTAATGCTTTTCTTACTATAGATACCATTACCTCGGTAACAGGATATATCAGAATTGCCATAACAAACCATGGAGAAAATTCATTGTCAAGTGTGTATTTTATTAAACCTAAAGGCACTAATGCCCCAAGCAAATAAGCACCAGCATCTCCTAAAAATATTTTTCCGAAAGGGAAGTTGAAAATAAAAACACCCAGAATCGCAAAAAACAGTGCAACCATATAAGAGAGAGATTGAATGCCACTTTTTTCTTCAAAACCCAAAATTAATGCAATAAGAACTGTCATCACATAGCTTAATAGCAAGCCATTAAAACCATCAATTATATTGAAGGCATTGATAATGCCAATAAAAGCAAAAATCATGAAAGCCAAAGCAATAATTTCTATTTGCAATAATTGATCAATAAAGCTTACTGAAACAGATTCCACTCTCACGCCAAGTATATAGAAAAATAGTACAGGCGTTGGAACCATCAAAAGCAATCTAAATATAGGGTTTATATTCAACTGTATATCATCTAGTAGTCCAGTTATAAAAATAGGAATACTGCATAAAAGAGCTACCTTTAAAAATGAAAAATTTGAAGAATTATCGACAAAAAAAATAACTATATATAAAGAGAAAAAGACTGCCAACCCTCCCAGTCTAGATGTTGATTTCTTATGAAAAGTTTGTGGTGATGATCTTAGGTTTTTTAGAAAGTTATATTTTAAGTACTTATTTGATGCCCATAATAAAAAACAGATCAATAAACTCAATGGAAGAATATCTATCATTATGTATAATTTTCAATCATATTTTTAAGATTGTCCATAAACCTGCCGGCGTCAGCACCATTTATGACTCTATGATCATATGATAATGAAAGTGGCAAAAGATCAAATTCAGAAATTTCACCATTCACCAATTTTATTTGTTTCTTAGATCTGGATATTCCTATTATTGCTACTTCAGGAGGATTGATTATAGGTGTGAAACCTATGCCTCCAATTTTCCCAAGTGATGATACTGTGAAGGTTGCTCCTGAAAGATCACTATTTAGTAATTTTTTTTGTTGGGCCTTGTTTGCAAAATCTTTAATTGAATTATTAATTTCGCTAACTGTTAACTTATCAGCATCTTTTATAACTGGAACAACAAGCCCAGCCTCAGTGTCTACCGCGATGCCAATATTCACATAGTCTTTTAAAAGAATCTGATTATTTTCGATGAGGCTTGAGTTGAATTGTTTAAACTCACATAGAAGATTTGCTATGCATTTAACTATATATGCCAATGGCGAATAAGAAGTTTCTGATCTTGCCCTGTTAACTGATGTCATTTCCATTTCCTCAAAATGCGTTACATGAGGAATTGAAGTCCATGATGAGGCAAGATTTCTTGCACCAAGTTGTCTAATTTTTGAAAGTTTCTTAATTTCATAATTGCCTAAATCAGAAAAGTCAGATTCAGTTGGTAGGCTTGGCGCAATCGCAGAAACAGATTTACTGTGAATGAAATTTTTTAAATCGTCTTTAGTTATTCTTGAGTTTCTTCCAGTTCCTGATATTTTTTTTAAATCAATTTCAAGTTCTCTTGCATATTTTCTGACTGCTGGTCCGGCATTAATTCCTGAGAAATCAATGAAAGTTTTTTTATTTGTAGAAACTTCAATTTCAGGTTCATCTATATTTTGTTTAGCATCATCTTTCTCATCTGTATCTGGTTTTGTATCGGTAGCTACATTTTCATTTACAGCTATTTTTGCAAAGATTTGTCCCTCTGAAACACTTTCACCCTCAGATACAAACATTTCTTTAACCTCGCCAGCATGATCGGATGGAACCTCCATTGCAGCTTTTTCAGATTCAAGAACTATTAACGGATCATTCACAGAAATTTTGTCTCCAACTTTTATATTCACTTCGATAATCTCTGTTTCTTCAGCATCACCTAAGTTGGGTATTTTTAAATCTATTGACTTTATCTCTTCCATGGCGCTATATCTTTAAGTTCAATCTTTTTTTCTTTTAAATAATTCGATAGATATTCATTTTTACCCAATGATTTTAGAGCATTTAGAACTATATGATCTGTACTAATTTCAAAAAAATCTCTTAATTTTTCTCTAGTATCACTTCTGCCAAAACCATCAGTACCTAAAACAATATATTTACCTGAAACCCATTGTCTTATTTGATTTGCATAGCTTCTTTGATACTCTGAGACTGCAATTGTAGGAATATTCTTATCAAAGCATTTTTCTACATATGACAAAGTGAAGGTATCAGATAGTTTATTTCGTTCATTTTCAATACCATTTTTATAAAGTTCGTTAAAACTTGTGATTGACCAAACTTCAGACTTTACTCCAATTTTTCCTAAAATTTCTTTTGCCTGTATAGCAAAGTTTAGCGTGAGACCCGATGCTAGCAATCTAACATCAGCATTTTGTTCTGAGTGTAATAAATATGCTCCTTGCATAATATTTTCTTTAGTAGCTTCAGCTGGTCTAGCTATATGTGGGTAATTTTCATTCATTAAGGTTAAATAATAAAAGCAATCATTATGCTTAACATACATTTCTTCAATACCCTCAGTGATTATTGTTTCAAGCTCATAAGAGAAGCAAGGATCATATGATTTACAATTTGGAATTGTTGCAGCCAAAATATGACTATGCCCATCTTGGTGTTGCAGACCTTCACCATTTAATGTCGTTCTGCCTGATGTAGCACCAAGAAGAAAACCTCTTGCTCTTGAATCGCCAGCTGCCCAAGCCATGTCATGTATTCTTTGAAAACCAAACATAGAATAATAGATATAAAAAGGTATCATCGGTAAATCATGATTTGCATATGAAGTTGCTAGTGCAAGCCAGGCAGAGAACGCTCCAGCTTCATTTATTCCTTCTTCAAGCATTTTTCCATTTTCTGATTCTCGATAAAACATTACTTTATCCGAGTCTTCTGGCTCGTATTTTTGCCCCTCTGATGAGTAGATTCCAAATTGTCTAAATAAAGAGTCCATTCCAAATGTTCTTGCTTCATCAGGAACGATTGGAACAACTCGCTCACCTATATTTTTATCTCTGAGTAATTTCGTTAATATTCTTACAAATACCATTGTGGTTGATAACTCTCGTTTCGAAGACTCTGAAAACTCATCAAGTAAATTTGGTTCTAATCTTAGCTTTTTCTTAGAAATTCTTCTGTCTGGAAGAAAGCCCCCAAGATTCTTTCTACGCTCAAATAAATATTCTTTCTCCTCTTTTGTATCTAACTGCAAATATGTTGGGTTATCTAAGTCATTTTCTGTTAAAGGCAAATTAAAATGATTCACAAAATCTAAAAGGTTTTCTTTAGTTAGTTTTTTAATTTGATGGGCTGCATTATCTGCCTGTCTTGAACCCATTCCATATCCTTTTACCGTAAAAGCTAAAACTACTGATGGCTTAGATTTCGAGGTACTTGCTCTTTTATATGCATTAAAAACCTTGATTGGATCATGACCTCCTCTATTGAGCTCTTCTATTTCTTGATCTGTAAGGTGTTTAACCATGTCTTTTGTTTCATCATTTTTGCCAAAAAATTTATCCCTTGTATATTTACCACCTTTAGACTTAAAATTCTGATATTCGCCATCGACTGTTTCATCCATAATCTTTTGAAGGACACCCTTACTATCTGAGTTAATTAAATCATCCCACTTTCTGCCCCAAATAAGGTTAACCACATTCCAGCCTGCCGCTGAAAACTCCTTAGCAAGTTCCGTAATTATTTTTGAATTTCCCCTAACAGGGCCATCTAATCGTTGCAAGTTACAATTTATGACAAATATTAGATTATTGAGATTTTCTCTACCTGCTAAACTGATTGCACCTTTAGACTCTGGTTCATCCATTTCACCATCACCACAAAAAACCCATACCTTTCTGTCTGATTCTGTTAATAATTCTCTTTTTTCTAAATATCTAAGAATATGGGCTTGATAAATGCCAAAAATTGGGCCTAGCCCCATAGAAACAGTCGGAAATTGCCAATAATCCGGCATTAGCCATGGGTGAGGGTATGATGATAAACCATTACCATTAATTTCTTGACGAAAATTATCTAATTTTTCAGCTGTTAACCGCTCTTCCAAGAATGAACGGGCATATATACCTGGGGAAGAATGTCCTTGATAGTAAATTAGGTCTCCAGGACCATCATCATTACCTTTGAAGAAATGATTAAATCCAACTTCATATAAAGTAGCAGCAGATGAATAAGTTGATATGTGTCCTCCCAAATCTTTTGTGTCATTGGCCTTGAGGACCATTAGCATACTATTCCAACGAATGATATGCCTTATTCTTTCTTCTATTTCAAGATTGCCTGGATATTCAAGCTGCTCATCAGAGCTGATTGTATTTTTAAAGGATGGTTCAAAAATATCTTTAAGATCAAGACCTTTAAACTTAGCTTCCTGATATAGTTTTTGTAAAAGAGTTGCGGCATATTCTTCGCCATCGGACAAAATTACATTTTCTAGTGCTTCAGCCCATTCCTTAAGCTCTTCATTTAAAATTTGATTTTTCATTACGCCAGTGAATTTTACAATACTTGTGAAAAAAAATTTATCAAATTGGTCTAATTGACATTAATTTATGAATAATTCATAACAAATGTTGTTTTTTTTTACATAAAATTAACTTAAATATGTAGCATTTTTTTTGATGCTGCTTTAGAATCAGCTTTATGTTTAACTTTTTGAGAATAATCTTAGCTCTACTTATTACACCTGCCTATATGTTAGCAGACGAAAATGTAAAACCTTCTAAGCCTGAAAACGAAGAAGAACAAGTTGAAGCAAAAGAAAATGATGAATCTGAAACTGACGTTGAAGAAGTTGAAGAAGAAGTTGAATCAGAAAATGATGATGATGGACTTGTAAATATTCCATTAACAGCAAGCGATATAGCAAACGCATTAGCATGGGCTCTTGGGTATAGCGTAATTACAGAAGCTAGCGAAAGAGATGTTGACCCAGCTCCATCACCAACACCAGCACCTACTCCGGAACCAACACCAGCACCTACTCCGGAACCAACACCAGAGCCTACTCCGGAACCAACACCAGAGCCTACTCCGGAACCAACACCTGAACCAACACCAGAACCAACTCCTGATCCAGGAACCGGAACTGGTACAGGAACAGGGACAGGAACAGGTACTTCCTAAAATTATTTATTAATTAAATCTTTGTTCAATATTTATATTTTCGTAAAATATTGTAGATATTATCCTTTTTAATGAGCTTTGCTCCAGGATCCTTAGTTAACGGCCTCCATGTGAAGTTAAACCATTCACTTGAAAGAGGTATTGAAAAATAGACACCTTTGTCAAAGCTTCCTTCTCCGAAGAGTTCAGCAGGAACATCTGTTCTGGTAAAAAATGCACCCATTAATACACCATTATCAAATTTTCTTGATATATCGAATGTGTAACCCAAATCGCCAGCAAGATACTCGCCGAATGAAAAATGTAAATCAAATGGTACAAGATAATTATTTTTATAATAGAGGTTTATATGTGATGTGACATTTTCATAGTCAAGTAAACCAAACCTTAAATCATAATCCCTCTTTTGTACGTCGTATATTTCAAAACCTACTGAATATGGCTTATTTTGATCTGACCATAAATACTGCATGCCATATCCTGCAAACATTTCCTCAAACAATCCTGCTGATACAAGAATATGATGGTTATCATTTAGAGTTTTAAAGTAGTCAATCTGAGATCTGCCTATTATCGCTCTGTTTCCAAAATTATTTAAATAATCTTTAACATCTGACCTAACTTGATTAGGATATGTATTAACTGGAGGAATATATAATTCATCAAAGTTTTGTAGAAAAGAATATTTAAAGTTTGAGGACCAAGATAAGTTCTGAGAAAAAATATATGCCATATTAATTTCTGCAATTGCTGCCATCTTCAGGAATCCTTCTCTTCCAGCTATAAAAGGCCTCAGAACAAAATTTGGTGAAGCATTAAAATAAGCTTTATCTTCTCTTTTATATACTATTTTTCCATTTTCATTTGCACCAATATCTCTTGAACCAAGCAATCCAGTTGTGCGATACGTAATTAGGACTTCTTCTACGTCTATTCCTGAGTTATTTATTGATTCAGCAATGTTCTCTTTGAGTCTGGTTTGCGTAATATAATGATTTTCGTAAATATCTATATTTATTTGATCATTATTTTCGGTAATTTGATTTACCCCAATTCTATTTTTATATAATTCAAATCTTAAATTGTCATAATGATTTTCTGTGGTATTGGATAGTCGTTGATATTGACTATTTTCGTAGTTTAGAAAGTTTTTTTTCCATGAAAAATTAAAACCTAGATAATCACCTCGTTCATAGCTTAATCCTAGTGAGAGGTTTTCATATTTAATAAACTCAAGCCCAAAACTATGGTTAGAAGGATAATTTGAAAATCCAATAGTATTTGAGAAGTCAGAAGAGTCATATTCATACAGAAAAAGAATATCGTCGCTTGTGAGAAGGCTAAAGCCTCCGAAAACTCCAATATTCTCACCTGAAAAAAAACTATCAATACTTAAATTACCCCCTTCATCAATTTGTGCCTCTCTGCTAGAAAAACTTGAGTCAAGGTTTGTTAAAAAGTTTGATTTAGATAGCTTTCCGCCACTTAAAATTCCCCATCCAATGCCAAGATGAAAATCTAGTCCACCAATACCATAACTTCCTACGAGGTATTCTGAGGAATAAATTCCGGTCCCTCCTATATCATTCAAACCAATTGCTATAGCTGGCCAATCTCCTTCCTCTTTTAATATAAACTTTAGGTTTAATCCCTTATCTTTATAAGATCCATCAAATCCACCACCATATGGTCTGCCTTTAATTGATGTGTAATATATTGATGCTTCAAGCCAATTATAAGGATAAAGCGTGAATGATATCTTAGAGTCTGGTTCACCATATGAATAATTAAATGCTGCAGAAGACTCATCATATGATCTTGCTGTTGGAGTATTAATTAAACCAACTACTCCAGACTTATTAACTACATTATATCTAATGGAGTCAGCTTCAAGATAAGCTGACACAACAATCAAAAAAAATAATTTAGTTCTTAAGAGCATTTAATGATGCAGCAGAAAATGCAATATTTGAAATTATGTTTGTTGCAACTTGAATTAAAGGCAATCCATCAATTTGATTAAGATCTCTTGGCACAACAATAGTATCACCTGCTTTAATATCTATGCTATTTCCTGAAAAAATATTTCTATCAATTTTTATTGCAATGCCATTTGCCCTGATAACAAATACTGCTTGTTTATCTGCATAAGAAGAATATCCACCTGCAGCATCAATATAGCTATCAAAAGATAAACTTTCATCATATAAAAATGAAGTTGAATTTAGCACTTCTCCTTCAACAGTTACTTCATTTCTTAAAGCAGGTATGAATATATTGTCTCCATCGCTCAAAAGAAATGTTTTTGCAAATTCTGTACCAGGATGAAAATCCCCAGTGATACGTCCAGTCGGTTCTAAATTATCTGCTAATTCAATAATCGCATTTATATCCCCAATAGCTCTTTCGTTAGTTGCTGATTTCTGAAGCAGTGAATCAACTAATACAGTTCTAGCTTCTACAATAGCTTGTTCTTGATTTTCTTTAACACTTTGTCTTGAAAAGAAAATTCCCTCATTAAAAGAATTATCTAGAATTCCTCCAGCTAGAGTATATAACTCATCTAGTGATGTAGATGCAGAGAGTTTGTAAGTGCCTGGGTTTAAAATTTGTCCTGAAATTGTAACTGTTATCAAATCACTCTGAATTTTTGGTAATGTAATAGCAACAATATCCTCTGAGTTATATATTTCGGAATAAGAATCTGAAAAACTCTCACTTTCAGTTATTACTGCAACATTTTTAATAGAAACATTATCTACTACCCCAAAGTACTCATGTAACAATTTTGGGGTAATCTTTCCTTTAACGGGTATTGAAATATCATTATTCGGGGCTTTAAATTGTATAACATCTGAATCAATCACTGTATCAAGCAAATTATTTTCATCTTCATTGGTACTAAATTCTTCATCATTTGAATCAGTTGAAAGAAATTCACTCATTTGAAGAATAAAATCTCTATCAAAAAAATAAATTGTAGAATTATTGTGAACTTCGAAATCTTTATATGTTTGTGGATCAGCTAGTGAAAAAGCTTTCCTGGTTTGACTAAAACCTTTTGAAGTTTGAAAATCATAAACGGCATAATATGGATAAATGCTTGTGGAAAAATCTAAGGCATTCAATAACTCAGCAAAATTCTTTATTTCCGAGCTTACATAACCTTTTGATACACCAGCTCCATCGACAAAAATATTGTTATTGCTCGCATATACTTTACTTCCGACATACAGCTTCTCAATAATTTTATCTCCAATTTTGTCTTCAAGATTTATTTTTATGGTGTTTCGTGATCCGTTAGATACTTGTACAACATATAAATTATTTTTATCGGCATCATTTGTTAAACCTAACCCAAAATTTACAATATCTTGATATGTATCATCTCTTTTGTATTCATAAATCTGAGGTCTGAGTATTTCGCCCTCTAGAGAAACAAAATTACTATTTGCTTGGACTCTTAGCGTATCTCCTGGCTGTATGTTTTGATCGCTTGTTCGATTTCCATAGATTAAAAGATCATAAAGATCGAAATCTAACTTATCTCCATCTCTAATAAGCTGAATATTTCTTAGGGATGCATACTCCTTGAAACCACCAGAATATGATAATGAGGAGGTAATAGTTGAGAATGGATTAACTATATAAGTTCCAGGATTTTCTACAGCTCCTACTATATTAATTTTTCTTGCCGCTAATTTCTCTATACCAATAGAAACATCTGTTCCTACATATGAAACCTCCACTAGGCCCTTTATTTTATTTTTTACGTCTTGTAGAGACTCACCAAATACATTAATGACTCCAATCTCAGGAAACAGTATTGTCCCATCAAGTCCTACTATGACACTGAAAATGTCTTTCTTTCCACCAGTTAGGATAATTTTTAATTCATCTCCCAAAGAGAGCACATAATCATTTGGTACAGGAAGATCAGAGGTTGACGTAATTGATTGTGGTATTTTGGTTATATAGTCAAATCCAAATACATCACTTTCATGTTGAGTTTTAAACTGCTCATTAATATTTTCTACATCATCTAAAGATTTATCTTGACCTTCTATTTCAGGCGAAGAATCGCTGGCCATATCTTCATTTAGCTGCTCTAAAATATCAGGATTATCTTTAATGTATTCAAGTTGTGTAGTCGTAATTTCTTGAGAAAACAATGAAAAACAGTAGATAAAAAGAGTAAGGATTAAAAAAATATTTTTCATAATAATTTAAGTTTTTAACATCCTATAGGATAACCCATATGCTCTGTGAAAGATAAAAATTAATATTTTTATTAATGGTATATAAATTATCAATATAAAAAAATTAGTTTATATCTCAACTTCTCAGAAAATATTTATAGAGCATTTCAATTAAGCTTTTAGGCATAATGCGTAAAATATTTACTGCAAAAAAAGATATATAAAAAACATAATGAGGAATAAGTTTTTTATTTTTCCATTTTTTTATGGCTTTAATTTTTTGGTCAAGATATTTTTTTCCGCTACGTCTATCTATAAAACCATTGCCTATTCTTTGGTGGACTAAAGGTTTTTCAATATTTTCTAGCCTCATATTTAATGATTTCATTCTCAACCATAAATCCCAATCCTCAAATCCAATTAAGGATTCATAATTGCCGGCTAATATGACTTTGCTTTTTTTAAAAATTGTGGTTGGGTGATTAAATGGGTTCCTCCAAAATCCAGTGTGTTTTTTTATATATTTGGGTGTTTTCCTGTATTTGTTTAAATCGCCTGGTAAATTTATAAATTCTTTTGTCCATGCACCCATTAAATCTAAATCATTTTGTACAAAATGTTGGAGGGAGTATTTGAATCTATTTTTAAAACATAAATCATCAGCATCCATTCTCATGATGATTTCATTTCTTGCTGTTCTAACTCCTAAATTGAGAGATCCCCCAAGCTGACCTTGACCATCATAAGTGACTGTATTTATATTTAAATAATGTCTAAATTTCTCGATTACATCCTGAAACTCAGATGTTATTTTTCTATCAATTGAAACTATTATTTCATCTGGCAACACTTCTTGGTTTCTAATGCTTTCTAAGCACTCATTAAAAAATAAAGGCGATTCCCCCTCATAAACTGGTATTAAGACAGTAAATTTTGTATTCAATACTTAATTCTCACCAAAAATGTCTCTTGTAAAAACATTATCTTTTACATCCTCAAGCTGCTCATCATATCTATTAGTAATTATGATATCCGATGCTTTTTTAAATTCACTTAGACTGTCTATAATGTTTGAACCGAAAAAGTTTTTTTCTTTAAGTAAAGGCTCATAGATTATTACCATAATGCCTTTCGCTTTTATTCTTTTCATTATGCCCTGAACAGATGAGTCTCTAATGTTATCTGATCCTTCTTTCATAATAAGCCTGTAAATTCCAACAGTTTTTGGGGCTTTAGATATAATTAATTCAGAAATAAAGTCTTTTCTTGTGTTATTGGAATTAACTATAGCTTCAATAATATTTTGAGGAATATCTTTATAATTACTTAACAGTTGTTTTGTATCTTTAGGAAGACAATACCCCCCATACCCAAAGGAAGGGTTGTTATAACCAGGGCCTATTCTATTATCCGAGCAAACTCCTTCAATAATTTTTGTTGTTCTTATTTCTTTTGAAATTGCATAAGAGTCCAGTTCATTAAAAAAAGAGACTCTTAATGCTAAATATGCATTTGAAAAGAGCTTTACTGACTCAGCTTCTAGTGATTTCATTAAAAATCCACTTGGCTCATTTTCAGATAGATCTTGAAAAACTTTTAGAATTTCCTTCCCCTTTTCAGAATCCTCTCCAACTACAATTCTGCTTGGATATAGGTTGTCTTGGAGAGCATGGCCTTCTCTAAGAAATTCTGGTGAAAAAATGATATTTTTATTTGAAAACCTTGTCTTCGCATCATCGGTGTAACCAACAGGCACGGTTGATTTGATAAGTATAGTAGTGGAAGGATCAGATTTTGTTATGGTGCTAATAACTAAGTCTAATGCTTTTGTATCAAAGTTATTTGTAGTTGCATCATAATTTGTTGGAAGACAAAGTATATAAAGATCCGTTTTACCAAGCACTGTTTTAATGTCTGTTGTAGCATCAAACTTATTTGGATAATTATTCAAGTATTCGATAATTTTATTGTCTTTAATTGGTGATAAATTTTGACTTAAAGAGATAATTTTTTTTTCGTCAATATCAACTATCGATACTTCATATTTTTTACTAAAAAGACATGCCAAAGAGATGCCTACATAACCTGCACCAATTATTGATATTTTTTTCATTGTGATAGCTTACTAAAATAATTAATTTTTTTCAGTCCCAATTTCTTTCTTTAAAACTTCTGTATGATGGAAAATATCAAGCTTTTCAACTGTAGGTGAGCCTAGTATTTTTATCCTTTTTGAACTTACTAAGTTTAATAATTTTTTATTTTTAAAAAAATCAGAGCCTCCCATTGTGTGCTGTCCATCAAAAGATTCAAAATTTTCAGCACTAAAACTATTAAATTTTGAGCTTAAGACATCAGAAATGTCCTCGAAGTCTTTTTTTGTTAACCTTTTTCTATAGAAAGTTTTGTTGCTGAACTTAATTGCATTCGGTACAAGGATTTGCATGGAAATAAATATTTTTTTTGTCCGAAATCCGAATCCAAATTTATTAAAAAATGCTTCATTTATCGATTCAAAGTTAAATCTTTTTAAAAGTTTAAAAATTATATTTCTTGTTGTATCGGCATAAAGATTTTTCCTTAGTTTTAGCGAATTGTATGGTTTAGTTTCCATTAGCATCCTATATTTGCCAGATGAAATTTCATCTAATTTTTGATTAAGTATTAAAAACCCTTTTTGCACAAGGAATTTTTTTTCAATCGCCTCTTCTAAATCAATTGTTCCAATATTAATGCTCTCATGATCATCAAAGTATATTTCTTGTTTTGCGTAATCTTTTAATAAATATGAATTTGTAAAAGGGCCTGCCGCTAAGACTATTTTTTTTGAAAAAAATGATTGTTGTATATTTTCTTTACTTTTTCCTTTTATTTCAAAGTAATTGTTAACATCATTTATATGTTCGACATGAATCTCATATTTATTTAAAAATATTTTTCCTCTATCAACCAATAAAGGGACTTTTTTTACTATTTTGCCATTTTTATTAAATCTTGTATGAACTCCATGCCAGTATTTAGCTAAACCATTATGTTGAGTTCCAAGAATAGTATCTTTGAACCCATTATTATTTAAATACTTATCTTTTTTATGCGATACCAAAACTTTATCGACAGTTTTATATTTTTGATACTCGCTACCTAAACATCCACTTCCAATCATTATGCTCTCTTGAAAAAAAAAGTTTGAGTCATTTGTGTAGCCGTAACTCTTTATTCCAAGGATTTTTATTATTCCTTCTAGTGGAGCCTGAAAAATGAAAATACTCGGGAAAAACAAGCATAGACAGTTGATAAACTTTGCGAAAATAGTTTGTAATTTACCAAGTTTGCCTTTCGATATCTCAAAGCAATTAGTAATATCTTCGATTTTTTCAATGCTATTTAACGTATTCACGAGTTTGCTTTTACTTGTAAAGGGAAATGAGCCGTATATCTTTTTTTTGAAGTTTTTGTCCCAAACTCCAATTCTTATTATTTTTCCATTTCGATTAAGCACAATACTCTCAATAGTTTTTTTCCAATTTGGATAATTATTCCATTGCTTGCGTCTATTAAGAGATAAAACAGCTGTAGTTGATATAAAAATAAGCTTACTTTTTTCTATTGAATTAACTATTTTTATATTTGCCTCAATAGATAATTTAGACCATGAGAAAATAATTATTTTTCTGTACACAGCTAAATTTGTTTTATCTAAATCTTTATGTGAAATGAAGTCATAATCTTTAAGTTTGTTTTTTATTTCATTCACAATGTTGGAATTAATTCCGACTATTAAATATTTCATAGTGAATTTTTTTTGGGCCTAAACAGTCTTTTTGCTAATATTTTTGTTCCAAAAATTAAGCAAATGAATACAAATAATATTATTAAATCGACAACATAAGAGCCAAATGATCTTCGTATAAATGTTGGGCCCATTAACGTAATATAAAATATAAATGAAGCAGAGTATTCCTCTGATAATCTTGGCATAATAGTTAATATAGATAGGAAAAGTAAACAAACAAAGACTCCTTGTAAACTTGCATACATCGAACTATTTGAACCAAAATCTAAACTAATTCCTGCATCATATTTTGAGAAATTTTCTGAAATTGATACTGAACCTACATCTAAAAAACCTTTCATAAAAGGTATGCCTTCTGCAAAAAGATTTAATAAATTTTGATCATACTCAAGAAAAAAAAACCCACTTACATATATTGGTTGCAAATGCACTAGAAGATAAAACAATCCTTCATTTGTAGAGAAGAATTCTATTGGTGACATCCCATATTTAAGAGGCTCTAAAACGAGAGAAAGGAACATCAGACCCAAAATACCAAAGACAAAGATATTTAATAGGCTCATTCTTAATGAAAGCGCTAACAAGATAGAAAAAAATACAAAAAGCTCTCTATCCTGTGATAACACAAGCGAAAGAAATGAAAATATAAAAAAAATTAATAAGATCTTTGTATTTATTTGTGTAATTGTCAGTAAAAAAATAAGCGCCAGAAAACTAAGCAGCTTTATATATGAGATTGGGAAAAATTGAACAGTGAGACATAAAATAATGAATATGGGAACAAAACTATTTTTCGATTGTTTAATCTTAAGGTCTTGCAGAATATGTTTCGAAACTAAATAAATTGACAATCCGATGAATAAATGTATTGCTAGTATTCTAAATAATGATTCTGAATTTAAAGCGAAATCTACATACCAGTGTACATTAAAATCAACTTGCTCAATAAGAACATATGACAAAGGTATTCCATAGAATGCCAAAGGCAATAAAACGTAGAAAAATAGAATTAATGATAAAAATGTTTGCTTGAGATTTTGTGATTCATTCATCTCAAGAAACTAAAAAACTTTAATTTTTTTTGTGTTTTGATATTCCACAGTATAGTTATTGAGACAGTAAGGAACGTAAATGCCAGCAATGAAATAAACAGCCAAAGATATCTTCTTGGATATTTCTTATATTCAGCAAGGTTAGGACCATCAATAGTTTTTAGCACATATTGGCTATCAACCTGGGTCATGACTAAATTATTTAACTCTCTTTCAGCATAACTTGATAAGGTTTCTGTTAAAGAAACAAAAGTTCTATCTGATAAAGAATTAGATAGGTATTCAAGAGCTTTTGAGCTTCTATTGTTTTCTCTTACTCTAAAAAATTCGTCTAATTCATATGTCCAATTTTCTAAAATTTCTTTTGCCTTTAACGGGTCTCTGTGTGCATATGCAAATGTAATATATTCGCCTTTAGTACTTATTTTAAGATTTCGATGAAATGCATTAAAGAAGTCAACCCGTTTAGGATAGGTATCTGTATTTTTTGACTCGTCTATCAACTCCTCTTCTAATTCAAATTTTGATATAAATTTATTAGTGAATTCAAAAGAATACGCGACTTCCTCTACTTCAATTATATCAACTTGATTGCTCATATTATCCATAGCGCCAAAACCACCAAGAAGCCCAAATTGTGTATTTGGAAAGGGAGAATTTGATCTAACCTTAAATGTTGCTTCAGATTCGTATTTTTCTTCTAAAAAATAACTGGCTGCTGTTGTTGCTGC
>MDSW01048347.1_pt1 | contig 19653 bp, 13 predicted proteins | sample 811171 | NCBI WGS metagenome assembly MDSW01 (sample SAMN05326641, study PRJNA326480) | marine metagenome | isolation source: seawater | place: Atlantic Ocean: North West | collected 2012 | reverse complement strand
GAAAAGGTACCAATAGACGAAAGGAGTTCAGGTTGACGACAACGCATCAGGAAGCGAGTCAGGCAACTGACACGTGCGCCTAAGGGGCGGCAGGTGTGCAAACATCAGCCAAACCGACCGGGATTTGGAAACCGCCTTAGGGCGGAAGAAGGATTCCGGATGCGGAGGCTGGCTGGCGGGGAAAGATCTCCCCGATTCGAACCCGCCAGCCAGCACTCCCAACTTCCTCTCCGAGGACAGGGGGCCTTCCTTCCAAATCGACTTTTGATGCTTGCGTATGCAATACACCAGTCGACTGTATTTTTGCGAGTCTTTTTCAAACGCCACTCATGCTTTGGGGCCAGTCATTTCTTCAGGTCGAACCCATTCATCGAATTGTTCATTCGTCAACAACTTGAGTGCCAGTGCTGATTCTCGCAAGGTGATGCCTTTCTCGTGTGCATTCTTGGCGATCTTTGCTGCTTTGTCATATCCAATGTGGTTGTTCAAAGCAGTCACCAACATGAGCGAATTTTCCAAATGTGCTTGAATTGCATCTTCATTCGCCTTCAACCCAACAACACACTTGTCGGTGAATGCACGACAGGTATCCGTTAGAATTAGGCAGCTATGCAGTAGGTTGTGAATCATCATTGGTTTGTACACATTGAGTTCAAAGTTCCCTTGACTGCCACCGATAGTGATTGCAGTATGGTTCCCCATCACTTGGCAACAAACCATCGTCATGGCTTCGGCTTGGGTTGGATTCACTTTACCAGGCATGATGCTTGAACCTGGCTCATTGGCTGGTAGTGACAATTCTCCTAGGCCACATCTTGGGCCAGAACCCAACCAACGGACATCGTTTGCAATCTTCATCAGACTCGCTGCCAAGGTGTTTAGTGCACCACTCGCGGCAACGACTGCATCGTGTGCTGCCAGTTGTGCGAATTTGTTCTCTGCAGTTACAAAAGGTAGACCGGTTTTTTCTGCAATATGGTTCGCAACGATTTCGGCGAAGTCAGGATGTGTGTTGAGTCCAGTACCGACTGCTGTGCCACCTAGGGCCAATTCATACAGGTCTTCCAGGGCAAAATCGATCCGTCTCAAGTCAGCGTCTAGCATGGAGACATATCCACCAAACTCCTGACTCAATGTCAATGGAACTGCATCCATCAAGTGAGTACGTCCGATTTTAACAATGCCTTCGAACTCACGAACCTTGTCGGTTAACGCATCACGCAAATGCTGAACCGCAGGATGTAGTGAGTGAAAAATCGCCTCCGCAGCCGCGATGTGCATGGCGGTCGGAAAAGTATCATTCGACGATTGTGCTTTGTTAACGTGATCGTTTGGATGGACTGGCTTCTTTGAACCCAATTTTCCACCGGCCATTTCGATTGCACGGTTAGCGATGACCTCATTGCTGTTCATGTTTGATTGCGTCCCAGAACCTGTTTGCCATACTCGTAGGGGGAAGTGGCTATCCAATGTCCCGTCGATGACCTCTTCCGAAGCTCGCACAATCAAATCAGCAACCTTGCCATCAAGGGTACCGAGTTCCTTGTTGGTTTTCGCTGCAGCCTGCTTAAGGATTCCAAAACCTCGGATAACTCCGCGTGGCATCCGGTCATCACCAATATCGAAATTTATCAATGAACGCGCTGTCTGACAACCATAGTATCTGTCGGCAGGAACCTCCAAAGTCCCCATGGTATCTTCTTCCAGTCGCACCTCGCCTCCACTGGTAGCAGCGGTTCGTTGTTCAGGGAGTTTTTTCGGAGGAGGTTGTTGATTTGAATTCAGGGAATCTTCAATCATTTTTGTGATAGAAGCACTCCGTCCGGCTTTGCGACCTTTGCCAACCTGCCGATCTAATCGTTCTGCTAATTTTTCTGGAATGCTGATGCTAATAATCCGTCGATCTCCTGCACGATGTTTCGCCATAAATAGGCGAGAAGAACAATGTTAATAAATATATCAACAACGCTCTACTGAGATAATTTGCATCGGTTCTCGAGGCCGATCACCATATCCAGTAGGTGTATTTTCAATCGCCGTAACAGCTTCCATTCCAGACAATACACGCCCAAATACGGGGTGTGCGGAATTGGTTCGGGTATCCCACCAATCTAGGAATGAATTGTGTACTGTATTGATGAAGAATTGTGAACCACCACTATTGGGGCCAGCATTTGCCATACTCAATGTTCCAGGCTCATTGGAGAACTTCGCATCCGGCAGGTGCTCGTCTGCAATTTTGTAGCCTGGATCTCCGGTTCCACATCGAGGACTGTTTGGGTCTCTGCTGTGAGGGCATCCGCCTTGGAGCATGAACCCTTGAATAACTCGGTGGAAGTGTAAACCATTGTAGTATCCTTCATCCACCAATTTCAAAAAATTCCCAGCCGTAATCGGCATGGTGTCCGTAAACAGTTCAATGGTGATATCACCTTTATTCGTCTTCATCATTACTTGCGTTCCAACCATGAGCCGCGGCGAGCGCATCAGGTTATTGGCTCTACTTATCGCGCATTCACATTTGTGAAGCGAAAATGAACTATGCTGCATCGTTTAATGATTGAAGAACATCGTTGAGCGCATCAGCCGATGGCCAATATTCCTTGGATGTCCAAGCAATTTCCCCGTCACGATTTACAATTTGGATTGTGGGTGTAACAGGGTGTTTAAACGCTTCAAAGATCGAGAGATCATCTACAACTAGGCCAGTATTGAAATCCAATATGGTGGTATTTTGATTTGGGATTACTACAGTCCAAGGTGACGGATGAGATGAATTATTGCTGTTTCCATAAACCTGGGTTAATTTTTCCTCACTTTCAAATTCAGCATATCTGTGTATGCTTACGATGGAGGATGCATTCAGAGACCCATTCTCAACACTGCTTCGAAATGCATCAGTCCAATCGTGGCAACCATAACATCCGGTAGAAATCCAAAACAAAATCATCGGTTGGTTCTCTAAATGTTGATTCAGATGGAAATCTACGTCAGAACTAGAATTAGCATTCAACGTATTGGCTGAAAAGGAATACTGCCTTTCCACTTGTTCGTCTTCAACGGATTCTTGGGAAACGCATCCTGAGAGGCACGTCAATAGCATGAGTGAAGAGATGAGAAAAACTCGATACATACCCACACCTATGGCTGGCGGAAGAGATGAGGGGGAGGGACGACCCGTGGCTGTTTGACCCGCTCTTTTGCGAGATAATTTTTCTGTGGGTATGGTGCAGAAGTTTGCCACGGATCGTCTTGCTTTTTCCCGCTTTTTCGGATTTTTCTGGAGAACAAAATCACTGTGAGTAGAGCAACCAAACCGCTGAGAATGTAAATCACAGCATCTGCACCAAACATATGCTGATGTCACTGTAAGAGTATATGAAGGCGTGTTCCTTGCTTGTGCATCAAATGTAGTCTGAAAGAGTCGTCAACGCATACAGAGGAATGCCTGCTGCCTCAAACGCTGCTTGACCACCTTCTTCACGATCGACTATACTGATACAAGCAACCACATGACAACCGAGCTCTTGTAAGCGCTCAACTGCCTTCAGTGCCGAACCCCCAGTTGTCGTTACATCTTCCAAAATCAACACCCGATCACCAGATTGAATGGTACTGCCTTCTATTCCCGGTGGGTTTCCGGTTTTTCTTCCGCCTCTACCCTTGGGTTCCTTGCGCATGATGAACCCTCTTAGATTGCTCCCAATTCCAGCCTTTGCAATAGCAATTCCAGTCAGGGGAACAGCTCCCAACTCCAGGCCCCCAACAACATCGACCCCTCCGGCAATTTTCCCGATTCGATCATGAATCAGGACGCCGAGCAAGTGAGCTGATTCGGGGTCACACATGACAGGTTTTGTGTCGAAAAAATGACGACTTGTTCGACCCGATGCCAATGTGAATTCCTCAGTTTCTGCACAAAGGTACGCAAGACTGCGAACTTTCTCTATTAATCTCAGTCGCGCATCATCACTTCCAGTACTCTCTGCCATGCTTCCGCCCGCTGAGCGTCATTGTCGACCTTCCATGAACCTTCGCCGAGTCGAATCACACTTCCTACGGAAGTGCGTTTGCTTATTGCCAATGCTTTTGGGCGCCCGATAACCCTAGAGTGATGTTCGCACGGAGGGTCGAGATGTCTGCGGGGGGTGTAGGTCGTGCAATTTCTCCATTGGACACCCACCGATTACAACAGGAAATCGACGATTATCAATCCAAACTGGAGGAACAATGTGAGGCGTTGTACAAACTCGCCAACGAAGCTCGGAGCAAGGGATTTGATCTCAGCGATAAGGTCGAGATACCTCGGGCAATCGACTTGGCTGATCGTGCGGAAAAATTGCTTCTCGACTACCTAATCGCTCCCGAATATGGATTTGAAGAACCGATTCCGATTGCAGAAGACATCCGGACTTTACTGAGAGAGAAGGATTCTAGGGAAGACGCTGCCATCGATATGGCGGTCAAAGTCGCCATTCAAATGCACGACAGAACCGGCGATGTACAAAAGAGCATAGATACTGGATTGCGGGTTGGCTTAGCGGTATTGACGGAAGCAGTTCTTGTAGCTCCTTTGGAGGGCATTGGACAAGTCCGTGTAATGAACAACCTGGATGGGACCCGGTTTGTTTCGATTGACTTTTGTGGCCCCATCCGAGCAGCAGGTGGAACGGCACAGGCCCTTGCAGTATTGATTGCAGACATGATTCGTAGAGCATTAAAGTTGGAAAAATACGAACCTTCTCCTCCAGAGGTAGAACGTGTCAAGGAAGAATTTGGTTTGTATCGAGGCGGATTGCAATACAAACCGCCTCCCGAAGAAATTGAGATGATTGTAAAAGCCTGCCCCATCATGATTAATGGTGAGGAAACCGAAGATATTGAGTGCGCAGGTTTCCCCGAAGTTCGCAATATCATCGAACCGAACAATACTCATCGAAAGCGGATACGAGGTGGTGTGATGTTGGTCATCGGTGAAGGACTTTGTTTGAAGGCCTCAAAGATTCAGAAACACACTGAGAGACTAAAGGTGCCTGGATGGGACTTCATCTCTACATTTGCATCTCGACAAAAGAAAGGCGAGGACGCCGATGGCTACAAGAAGCGCAAACTCAAGACTGATGATCGCTTCATGCGCGATATCATTGCAGGTAGACCAGTCTTTGGTGAGCCCAATACCGCGGGTGGATTCCGTTTGAGATACGGCCGACCCCGCACTTCCGGCTTAGCTGCGGCTGGAGTTCACCCCGCATCGATGCACGCGATGGGCGATTTCCTTGCGGTGGGAACACAGATGAAGATTGAGCGTCCCGGCAAAGCCTGTGCCGTGGTCCCCTGTGATGAGTTGGAAGGCCCCACAGTTCTTCTTAACAGCGGCCGATACGGACGCATACAATCAGCAGAAATGTGGCATCGTGTTGAGAATGAATTACAATCGATTTGGGACAATGGAGAATTGATGATTGGATATGGTGAATTTGCTGAAAATAACAAGCCATTGGTACCTTCAGGCTATGTTTCCGATTGGTTCGCCAGCGATCTATTAGAATCTCTTGATTCCGAAGAAAAAGTCGCTCAATTCGCGCAAATATTGGGTGTAAGTCGTCGACGTCTACCACAGGGAGTACCGGCGACTGGAAAGATCCAGGGCTCGGACAATCCGCTTGAACATCATCGTCGTCAGCGACAGTGGCATCGGACCCTTTCGAAGATGACACTGGATTGGGATTCTGTTATCCAAGTTTCTCAGAAGTTTTTGACAGCAATCCCCCCACCTTGGAATCTCTGGTGGAATGATTTACCATTGGAATTCATTTCTCATCTCATCGATTCAGTACTTCTTGGTAGAACCGAAAATGCAAATCATCCCGAAGATGGAATTCAGATGCACCCACACCCTGATCGGATATGGTTTCGTCTACCGGATGCCGTCGAGAATTGGGTCGCCATTGATCACACGCCAGCTGAATTACCGAGCAATGGCAGCATCCAATCGTCTCCTAGTTCCAGCCAAAAAGTACTGCCAGAAAAGATGCCAGGTCAACTTCCATCTATTCCCCAATCAGTGTTGGGGAAGTGGCCAAGTGGCACTCATCACGAAGAGCATGGTATCATCAAATCCTCACTCATGGTTCTGGGTATCCCCCATATGCATGATGGCCCAGATATTCTGATTATGCACGGGTGGCAACCCCTGTTGGAAGGCTTAGGGCTGCGAATTACATCCGAGGTTGGTGCCACTCCGAAAATCGGAATCGATGCCAAAGCGCATATCGAGCATCGCCTAGAATCTCTAGTCAAAGCAAAGAAAATCATCGATGAGGAAACTCTCAGGGTTGATGATCTTGAACAGCGTAGGTCAATTCCTCGAATCGCTGCGGAGACGGCCGCTAGACAGCAAGGCAAGAGCATTGCAGAAACAGAGCAGGCCGGGCGAGATGCCGCTGCAACCATTCCTGATGAGGGTCCTAAGGACTCAGATGCACTCGCAGCGGCTGAAATTTTGCATGATGAACATGCTGTTGATGGTGCGCTTTGGTTGGTCAAGAAGTGTAGCGACTTACGTTGGGTTTCAGCCGCACCTTGTCGTGTGGGTTGCCGTATGGGTCGCCCGGAAAAAGCCGCACCTCGAGAAATGAAAGGTAAGCCACACAGCATTTTCCCCATCGGCAACGAAGGAGGCCCACAGCGACTGATTACTCAAGCCGCTAACAAGGGCAGCATCATGGTGACCATGGGCACTAGAGAATGTATCAAATGCGGGAAGAAGACACCCTACACGATTTGTCATCATCGAAGCATACCCAATGACCCAACAGAGTGCGGTGGAAAGACCAAACCTATATCGGAACCTCAACAAAATAAGAGTCGTAGAAAAGGCATCAATCATACGGTGAAGATACCAGATTTACTGGAAACAAAGCGAATTAAATTGGGACTAGATCGGATTCCAAAGAAATTCAAGGGCGTCAAGGGGTTGACTTCCATTGAGCGATACCCTGAGCCTCTAGAAAAGGGTATTTTGAGAGCAAAACATGCCCTCCCTTGCTTCAAGGCTGGCACGGTTCGATACGATATGATTGATGTTCCTGTGACACATTTCAGAGCCAAGGATATCGGTACATCAGTTGAGCGTTTGGTTGAATTGGGATATACTCACGATATCGATGGTGTACCTCACACTCGTGCTGAGCAAATACTTGAGTTGTATCCTCAGGACTTCATCCCCAGTCGAAAGGCAGAGGATTATCTCCTTCGTACATGTGCTTTCATCGACGAACTCCTGACTCGATTTTATGACATGAATCCATTCTATGAAGCGAAGAGTGGTGATGATTTGGTCGGACATCTTTGCGTTGGTCTTGCACCCCACACTTCCGGAGGTGTCTTGACTCGAATCATTGGATGGTCGAACGCCAGCGCAGGGTATGGCCACACACTGTATCACGCGGCGAAACGACGCAATTGTGATGGAGATGAAGACGCCCTGATTTTATTGTTAGACTGCCTTCTAAACTTCAGCCGTGTTTTGTTACCGAGTAATCGAGGCGGACGAATGGATGCTCCTCTAACGCTTTCTACACGTCTTAATCCAGAAGAATTAGACAAAGAAGCTCTGAACGTAGACACCTCATGGTGGTACCACCGTTCATTCTTTGAGGCCACTCAAAACCAACCCCAGCCTTATGAAATCGCTAATCAAATGGACATTGTAGAACGTCGAATTGGTACCGTCGGTGCGGTGCGTGGATACGGCTTTACTCACGATGCCATCTCAATTGATTCCGGCCCGGAGAACTCATCGTACAAAACGCTTGAAACCATGATCGACAAAATGAATGCACAATTGTTACTGGGCCAACAGCTCAGAGGTGTCGACGTTCGAAACGTCGCTAGCCAAGTCGTAGAATCCCATTTCTTGCCAGATCTCCGAGGAAATTTGGTAGCTTTCACTCGACAGAAGTTTCGATGTGTGCGTTGTGGAGAGTCCTATCGTAGATATCCCCTGTCAGGGTACTGTATCAAAATCAAAAAGGATGATTATCGGAGCGCTTCACATTTTACCAAAGAAGAGCAAACCTGCGGTGGAAATTTGGCTCTGACTGTCAGTGAGGGCGCTGTCCGCAAATACATCCGGGTCATGCAACACGTCATCGACCATTACGGAGTCGATATGTATACTCGACAGAGAGTTAATGGTTTGATTAATAGTACAGATTCTTTATTCAAGAACGACCGAGTAAAGGTATTCACACTCGATGATTTCGTGAGTGGATAATCAATCTCACTTCTTCTCAGGATCTTCACCGCTCAATTGGCGCCACAAATCGCTTACAGTACGGATGTTTTGATCATGTTCTACCTTTCCAGTCAAACCTTCTGTGGTCCCTTGACCTAATTCATCATCTTGCTCGACCGCATCTTCATCGGCGAATGCCTCAGTATCACCATCGGCTTCTGCTGCTTGAGCAGCAAACTTTTCTCGCATCCGCTTTCTCTGTATTTCCGCGCTCTCACTTTCGGGTTGTAATTCAAAACCGATCAAGTCATCCACATCAACCGGATTGCCCCCGGACATTGAATGAGCTATTTGCTCCCATTCTTCCTTTTGCCTTCGCTTGTGGAGAGGCATATTCCGAACTCGAGACTCCTTGCGCCTTCGCATAATTTCCCGAATTGCTCGGTCAGCAATTCCGAGGAATAAACCGAGCAGGTTTGCAACCACAAAACCCTCTGTTCGAAATGGCTCCCACAGATGCATACCCAATTCCATCTCAGCGCTGATATAATTGGATGGATATACATCGGCTTCTCCATCGATGATGACTGTGGTGTGGAAGGTGTGTTTTCCAGGTGGTAATATCATCTGATCGACGTAACAATCGTCGGTTGAATTCCCTTCCCAGATGAGCAATAGTTCACCTTCATTGACTTCGTGATGAATCCGGACGGTAACGGTCGGAACCGTTGAGTTTTTCTTTTTAAAATCACATTTTACATCGATAGGAGTCTCTCGGTCTAGGCCAAACAAATTAGGGACATCCAAGACATATTTCCCATTGACTTCACGGTCGTGTTTGTTGACTTCGTTCACTGCAATTGCATGTGAGAAGTACATCCAAATTAGATTTAACAAAATCCAGGTGAGGAATGTTGCAATGAATCTTGTTCGCAAATTCTTCTTTTTTTCTTTCTGAGGTTTCTTTCCCTCTTGGGTTGCTTCACGAGCCATCGCTTCGTGGACCAGATTCACATTTTCACCCCGGCAATATCGAGGACACGACTCATCCACTCTAATTTACGCATCTTTCGTTCAGGATTGGTATTGCCGGTCCAACGACCAATGGAATCTGTTTGAAAACCCCTGAGTTTGATTTGTTCTCTAGATACATTTTGAGACAATACAAAACATACAGCACGATCACCGTCGGTGAAACCGCCTGGATTGAACATCTCTAGCAAATCCTCAGGCGTTTGATGGGTGAGGATGAGTGGTGTGTTGTGAAGCAACAACACATCGAGTAGTTCAATCCACTGCTTGACATTGTCGCCATGTGCGTGTAAGATGAATGGGACCCCCCGTTGTGCGGCTAACACCAAGTCAGCCATATCTCCATCTCCGTCACTGACGATACACAACAGTGCATCCCAAGCGATATTGGGGTACTCAGATTCGTTGAGGACACCAACTGCACCATCAGCCGCAACCAGCCGATGACCTTCGATAATTGCATCCCGCACATCCCCAGGCTCTGCAGCGGCACCCAAGATTGTCAATGGCCCAAAAATTAACGCTTCTTGTAATTCCAATCTTGTTTCTCTTCGTCCAGTTTGAGACCATGATGGATTCGACCATGATTTTGATTCACAGTACCATAATAGATCCTTTGCCGAATCCAAATCATCTTGTAAGTGCCACTCAAAATCACTGCGAATGTCGTCTTGAATTTGGACCAGCCTAGAGTTCAAGGCACTCGACACATCACTCCGAGGAATAGAGAACCTCAAGAACCCTCGTTTACAGGATGGACACTCCATGCCGATGCCATTGCAACCGAAACCCATCGATGATGCGGTTGCTATTGCAAGGTATCCGTTTCTTCCACAAGCAGGTGCAACCATCAAAGCACACATGGAAGCCAACAATGTTGATTTGGAATCATTGATTGACACAGAATGGCTCGAGGCCGTTCGAGAGCGCGCACGTGGGAGATTGGTGGAATCCGTTGTCAGCAAGGAAGGTATTGATATCACCACTAAGGAGGATATCCATACCCCCTACGGGCAAATGGTAGAGTGTCTTTCATTCCTGTATGCAATGGTCACAGTTTGCGCCTCCTACGATGAGCGCCTGTTGGCACGCTGGGCTGAAGGCGAATCAAGTCGGGCCGATCAGTTGTGGGGGACCATCGAGTCACCCTCTTCATTCCAACGCCTTGCTGAAACTTATCTCAGTGATATCCGCTTAGGGGAAGGAGGGTATTGGGAAGTTCCAATGATCGATTACATCGAAATTTGTCCCAAAATCAGTGGGGCATACTGGCGTCTACCGAATCGACCAGTTCGACAAGGCTGGGTAATCCTGTCTCCCACATCATCAGAAAACAGCCAACAACGTCTTTCACGTTTGTTAAAAGAGAGAATCCGGACCAAACTTATCGAGGATTGCCGCCAACGAATGGAACTGATGGACGAAGCCTTCGTTGGTCGGATGGCCGAAGAGGTTGGCCGAATTGTTGGCTTGTTGAAACATCAAGCGAGTACAGAGGTCTCATTCACCTCCACCGATGAAGAAGATTGGCCACCCTGTATGAGAGAAATCACCACACAACTTGCTCAGTCGGTCAACGTGAATCATGTAGGACGAGTATTCCTAGCGAGTATTTCACGCGTAATTGGATTGACCGTTGATGAAGCACAAGCGTTCTTTGTCAATGCACCAGATTATTCAGCGGAAACTACTCGCTATCAACTCACTCACGTATTCGAACATGAATACACTCCAGCGGGTTGTCCAAAACTGCAAATCAATGCCTGTTGCCCAGTATCTCGAGGAGATGTCAAATCCGATTTATGCAATCGTGAATGGATGGATCATCCTCTCAAATATCTCCGCGCTAGGCAACGGGCAAAACATCGTGATGAGCAACAATCAGCCCCGCAGACTCCGCAGGAGTAGGGAATCAAACGCCCCAATACCGGCCCGTATCTTGCTTCGATTCCCATGAGCGAACGCCTGTACGAACAGCCCAGAAGATGAAAAGTGCCAAGATGGTATTACCCCAATCTTGAACAATCGTAGATACATCGTATTCGTACCCACTTCCATTGGCGATTTGAATGGCAACTTGCAACGCTGCAGTCGCCATGGTCCACATGACAACTCCAAAAGCAATCACCAAGATAGACCGTCCACTGAAGTTCCCCTTTTTCCATCGAAGTACCATTAGCGACAATGCAAATGCCAACGCACCCAGCACAATCCAAGTCAAGGATTTCTGGAGTACCTCCAAGCCGAGCAAGATATTGCTTGTTTCAGTCCGTGAGACATCGCCATAGGTATCATATCCTTCAACAACAGCAAGTAAAATGGCAACTCCCGTTACAGCCCATAATAGAGAAGACAGAATGGCTGCATCAGCTGATTCTCGCATATCTCTCATCAGTCGCTCCAATCGATCTTCAGCACCGAGTCCCTTGAACAAGAGGTACACTCCTAGAAGTAACGGCATGGCTCCAATCAAGGCACCCCCTCCGGGGAGAATCATACCCAATCCCAAAATCATCATGAACACTGAAATCGGTACAAGAAGACGCGCTCGCCAACGGGGATCTTCTATCGCCTTTGCAATGTAGTAGTACGTACCCTCAATACCCTTTGACTGCCGTACAATGATTTTCTCAACATGATCGATTGAAAGACGACTGGATAGAATTGGTAAGACAGATTCATCTTCCATTCCATCTGTGACCAAAATACCCCTATCTGGTTGGAACTCTGAAATCACATCCTCTAGTTGCTGTGCAATGTTTCGATCAGATTTGATTCCAACGCGCTCATCCCCGGTCAAAATTGCAATTTCAACCTCATCATTTGGATCGGCGTTTTCTGCAAGAAGGTCGTGTTGGTGCAATGCACCGAGGATTGCATTGGTGTCACTTTCCTCTGGGTCAGCAATGCCTAGACGGAGTGCCGCTGTCAAAACTTGACGCCGTCCAACCACGCTTCCACGGATGCCAGCTTTGACACCCAAATCGTTGTCGCGATCGACTGTGATGACCAATGTTCGGACCAAAATGACACCTCCCGCACCCCTTAGGGGGGTGCGACAGTGATTTCAATTGTTGGATAATTTCCCGCAAATTAAGCGGTAAATGTGATTTCTGTCATGCAACTAGGACATGTCACTTTGATTGGTCGAACTGAAGGGATACCCAAAGCGGCGTTACACTCAGGACATATGACTGCCTGTTCAATCTGTGATTGTCTCGCTCTTCCTTCACGACTCGGGTCATATTTCGCTCTAAACTTTGAAGCATCCTGGATGTAATTTGCAGATTGTCCTGACTGAGCAATAGGCCCTGAATCAGTCTTTGTGAACGTCGATGGTGCCACATTATCTCCACGTTTCCAAGCGTTGAATTGTGCCTCGACTTCTGCAGCACTCATTCGATAATCAGACCCGATTCTTCCGAATGCAAGTAAGCGATCATACTCATCCATTGCATCGAGTTTTGCCAAAGCCTCAGCCGGTAGCATAATCCTCAACCCTCGTCTAACTCTGTCCATCTTAGCGATTTCTCTTTTTTGATCCTTAAGGCATAAGATGTTCAGACAAATTTTCAATCAGGCGCTCCATTAATGCGTCCCCATCTGCATTGACACCTTCTGCAAATCGGATTGATACCGCCGTTTTTGCTTCTGTACCAGAATTTCGAATTGCAATTGAAATTGGTAACTGATTCATTTGTCCTGACAATAGGAGCAAAGCGGGCTCGCCCCTTACAGCAACCCTTTCCAATGCGCATCCACACCATGATTCAGTGATTTCTTGGACCATATCGGCCAATTCATTTTGCCCATCCCACCGTTCACGAATACTGGGTTTGATTGAGACTCGTTTCTTCCAACCACCAGCGAATCCTCTAGCAGCATCAGAGTGATGGATGATGTACCTGGCCATCAATGAAGCAATGAGAGTTGCAGTTCCATCTCCTACCATCCCCCACCTATCTTCTTGATGTGGAATCTGAGTTGGCATGACGAGATGACCGGAATCTTCGGTTCCGATGAGCCGAGGCATCCGCTTTGATTCGATCAGTCTTAGTTCTAGACTCGGCCATAGGGCCGCCGATAACCATCGATCACCCACGGCCGTTGTCATCGAATGATGATTTCCCATTCGGTTCAAATCTGCCGTCAATCCGAGGTCGCTTTCAATGCTTGAAGCCATCTTCCATTGCTCAAATTTATTCACCAGAGATGCTCGGATGATGTCATCGCACATGCGATCACCATCAATCACTTTCAGACCATCTGAAGTCCCCTCGATGAGCAAACACCTGTCCCCATCTCCATCCAAAGCAGCGCCAATAATTTCACCAGGAATCCAAGGTATGACGCCCCCGTTCTGTTCTAATCTCTGAGAGATACACCATAGCAATCGATGTGAAGGAGGTTCCATTTGCAAATCGCTTACTTTCCATTCTTGTGTCGGCGAAAAATCCCCCGCTCCACAATCTTTGTTGATAGGGTCTAGGCGACTACTGACTTCAATTGAGTCCAATCCATTCTCGGTCAGATGGTCTGCCAACCACGTGACACCAGCACCTCCTGAACAATCTAGTAAAAGACCAGGAGACGCAATCGTTCCTGCCCAATCAATGCCATCAAATTCAATTGCGAATAATGACTCAAATTCTGCAATGCGGGATTGAATCGCAGATTTGTATAGACTTAATCCATCAATTCCGTCAAGAATTGCCCCTTCTTCCTGAGGTGCTGCGAGCGTTCCGTCGGCCAATTCCCATGCTAGTTGAGAAATTTCATTCTCATCTTTAGGCATGGACTTGTACCCTTCAGCATCGAATAATTTGACTCCTGAATCGGTTGCAGGATTGTGACTTGCAGTCACCATCATTCCTGCATCTGCAGCACAGGCCAGAACAGCATGGTGGATTCCTGGAGTCGGGACCTCACCGATTTGTATGGTTCTGCAACCTGCTGCTCCCAACCCAGATTGAAGCGCCTCAACCAATTCGGCATTCCCGCCTCGTCGATCCCATCCGATTAGCACCAGGGGCAACTCACCGATTTTTCGAATCAGGTATAATCCGGTTGCTTCTCCAATAATCCGCATCGCCCGATTGCTCAAAATACGCTGTTCAATCAATGCTAGGAGTGCACCTTCATCATCGCCCGAAAATGGGGCGACCTTCCCACGAATACCATCTGTTCCGTGTAACCTTGGTCTAGTCATGGAGTCACTCCCGTAGTGTGCTTTCGTCTCCGTGTGCCCCGCTGACCGTGACGTTAGGCCATACGTTACAATTCAGTCCAAGCACAGTGCCGGGATTGCAAACCGCATTGCACCCTATTTGCACACCCTCTCCCAAGATAGCACCAAATTTCCGCAAACCTGTATCCATCGATAGATTGTGAATCCGAATATTTCGTCCATCATTACGCAGGTTAGAGAGTTTGCAACCCGCACCCAAATTGACCCCTGTGCCTAAGATAGAGTCTCCAACATAATTGAAGTGAGGCGCTTTGGCCCCGGGTAGCAACAAGCTATGCTTGATTTCAGTTGCATGACCGACTACAGCATCTCTACAAATCCACGAATGGCTCCGAATATAGGCACCATGTCGAACTTCCCCTGCAATGTAGGACGGCCCTTCAATGTGAACGCTGGGCTCAATACGTGTCCCATCGACAATATGCACAGGTCCTTTTGTCTCATCAATCGTGATTGAGGGATGTAAGTTTCTGTAATTAGAACCCAACCCCTGCAACAGAAATTCGAGTTGATTTGCCATACCGTAGGGATTGGATTTGTCGAGTAAATTCCAAACCGGTTCATCCTCGGGCATTCGCAGTCCTGTGACTGATCCCCCAGACATCGCAAGGGAAGGGAAGAGCGCAGCCGCGGTTACATCCATCAGATGACCCAACAAGGCCGACGCCTAAGTGTTTCTAACTCAATTGTTTCAACGAAGCGGCTTTGGCGCGGCTTCGAGAACTTCGGCACTGGTCCCATCTTCAAATTGAGTGAAGTTTTCCCCAAACATTACGGCTAAACGATTTGCAGCCGCATCGTATTCAGTACCATCGCCCCAAGTATTTCTGGGGTTGAGCATTTCTTCAGGCACTCCCTCACAACTTTGCGGCACTTCAAATCCAAATCTAGGATCAATCACAAACTCAACATCATTTAGACTACCATCGAGGGCTGCATTCAGCAATGCTCGAGTCCACTTGATACGAATACGCTTGCTCTTGCCGTAACCTCCACTTACCCATCCAGTATTCAATAACCAGCACTTGGCACCATGCTGTGACATTTTTTCAGCCAAAAGATCAGCATATACGCTTGGATGACGGGGCATGAAAGGAGCTCCAAAGCAAGCAGAGAAAGTCGCTTGGGGTTCTTTCACTCCGACCTCGGTTCCAGCGACCTTGGCAGTATATCCGGAGATGAAATGATACGCCGCTTGAGCAGGATTCAGTCGGCTAATCGGTGGAAGAACACCAAACGCATCACAGGTCAAAAACACAACATTCTGCGGGTGTCCAGCCATCGAATCAGGTGTTCGGTTTTCAATGAATTCAATCGGATAAGAACCACGAGTATTCGCGGTGAGTGAATCATCCGTGAAATCAGGAATTCCATCATCATCGACAATAATATTCTCTAAAATAGATCCTGGCATCCTTGTCGTCGCAAAAATTGCCGGTTCGTCTTCTTCGGACAAGTCGATGAGTTTGGCATAGCAACCACCTTCAAAGTTGAACACACCTTTGGCAGACCAACCATGTTCGTCATCCCCAACCAGCGCTCTATTGGGGTCCGCCGACAGTGTGGTCTTTCCAGTACCAGATAATCCGAAAAATACAGCCGTATTTTCGCCTGTTGTGTTGGATGAGCAATGCATAGGCAAGTGACCACGGGAGGGCAAGAGATGGTTCATGATTGAGAATATTGATTTCTTGATTTCACCTGCATATTCTGTACCTCCAATAATGACAGTTTTTTCTTCAAACGAGATAATCACAAACACATGAGAGTTTGTCCCATCAGTCTCCGGATTTGCATGGAAATGGGGGGCGTGCAAAATTGTAAAATCGGGCACATGCGATTCAATCTCAGAGACATTAGGGCGAACAAACATATTACGAGCAAATGCAGCATGCCAAGCATTCTCTGTGACGATGCGAATCGGCAATCTCTCCGTAAGGTCAGCGCCACAGTACAAATCCTGAACGTACAACTCATCTTTAGAAGACAAATAATCGCGCACTTTCGCACTCAACTTTTGATAGATTTCCGGGCTTGTTGGGACGTTGACATCCCCCCACCAAATATCTCGCGTGAGAGTGCCGTTTTCATCATCCTTGACGACAAATTTGTCATTTGGTGAACGGCCGGTTCGATCCCCGGTTTCAGCCATCAATACGCCATGAGCGGTGAGTTCTCCTTCGCCTCTACGAATCGCCGCATCGTACAATGCCTGCCATTCAAGATTCCAATGAACAGTACCCGCTGGATTCAAACCATGATGGTGGAGATCATGGTTTCCACGCCGGTCAGCACAACCGACGACCGGTAGGGCCATACCGCGTGCGCCCCACTGGCCATTATAGTGCATTTCGGAAGGTTGAACCTGTCGTTTGACCACGTTAAAGGGTCTTACAGACCCTCATCCGGACAACCCAAATGGGGGCGAGTCTTATGCGACGCACCGTCTGCATAGATGCATGGCGGAGGACGAAGAAGGAGTCGAGAAACCCTCCGCCAAGGACAGGGTGATTGATTCTCGCTCGTTCCAATTGGGCGGGGGCATCGATCTCGATGCTTTCCTCTCTCCCGATGTTCTCGCCGAAGCGAAACGTCCTGCCCTACCTGGGGGCTCTCCAACGGATGCTACCGCGGGCATTGAACATCAAGTGCAGAATCAGAATGAAGATGAGGATGCTGCCATCGGTGAAATCTTTGATCCATTTGAGCGTGATTCAGGTCCCAAACCTGGAGATGTATTGGCCGACGGAACCGTCTATGAAACTCCGGAGTTGGACACAGTTACCGAAGCCGCCGTGCAAGGTGAACGTCGTCTTCATTGGGCTTTGATGGTCGCCATGATCTTCGTTTACAGTTTGATTGGGTGGGTTGTTGCAACAGCATTACAACCATATCTTGCAACCGTAGGTTTGCTTTCTTTAGCGGTCATGGGCTTTGCACTAGGAGAGCGCTGGATTCCTGACAAAGGAATGCATATTCTCGGTGTAACTTGGGTCATCATTTCCATGAAATTACTCTATGGTCTAGCCTTGGATGCACACCATTGGGGATGGATTGGCACATCCCAACTAGGCATTGCTCTAGTTGCCTTGATTGGTTTCAATATCCTGGTGGGCTATCGACACAAGCACGACGCTATCATGGCTCAAGCCACATTGGTCTCTTTGGCACTGGCATCAGCAGCAGGCTCCGTTGGTGGAGAGATGGGTATCGTTGTGATGATTTTACTGGCCACAATCCTCCTTCATGGTTTAGCATACCACAGACAAAGTGGAAATTTGGCATCGTTAGGAATTGCTGCCAGTCACCTTTGGATTGGGTTACACGCAATTCTTTCCAAGCCGCTCAAAATTGGGGCTCTTGAGATTCTTCCACTTGTAGATCCAATGCCTTTGTTCCTTCTTGCTTTAGCTGTGACTTGCATTAACGGATCGATGGCAGCTCGCTTCTCGAGAAAAGAAAACTGGTTCAGCAAAGGAATCGCAGTCACCGGTTTGGGGACCCCTGGTTTGTGGGGCGTATCCGTTGGATTGGGAATGATTGGTGCCTTCCTACTTCTTGCGAGTGGCCGTGATGAAACCGGATATGCACTAGCAGTCTTGACCTCATTGTTGTCCGTATATGGCGGTTCATATCTGATTGTTCGAGGTGTGGAACCCAAGAAAGTAATGGCCCCATTAATCTCCTCTTTACCACTTCTTCTGATTGTTCTAATCATTATGGAGACCCAAATCCTCTCACTTTCATTTATTTCTGGCTACGAAACCTTTGCGGTTTTGGCCTCGATATTGACTTTTACAATTCTGATTCGACATCAAACCAATGTCACAGACCGTGTCTTGTGGCTGGGTAGCTTAGTCCTGATTTTGTTGCTCACAATTTTGATTCCTGCAGAGTCTGTGACTGATGGTGGTGATGAGGGGCTCATACTACTGATAGCGCTCGCAATCGTTCACATTGCTACGGGTGCATTAGCGCTGAAACGAAGTTCACCCAGTATCGCTGGAGCGACAGTCTTGGCGCCATGGATCTGGATGTTTGCTCACACACTCTGGTCATCATCAATTGAAACGTTTTCCGCAGCTCGCCCCAACATCGATACTTGGGATGTTTTGATTGTTCTTGACCCACTCTACATTGCAATCTATCTTACAATTGCAGCATGGATTCAGTATCCAATCAACCTCAGGTTGGGCGACACTGGAGTAAACCTTGCAGGCAAACTACTCGGTGCCACAGAGCTGAGTTCGAGACTTCGGGATTCAGGTATGATGCGATTGTGGAATTTGGGCCTCATTTCGGGCTTGGCCGTGTGGTTGATGTTCGTTGATGCACGGGACGAAATTGGCTGGTTCATCATTCTGGGAATTGCCTCGCTCGCGGCAGTTCATATCATTGCTGAAGTGCAAGGAAGGCACCAAGGTAACCCACGATTTATTCTCATTAGTTTGGCCATCACCCTCGCTGTGTTTCAGTGGAAAGTGGGCGCCGATGCATTCTGGATTCTAATCTTAAGCAGCGCATCCATTGCAGTTCTACTTTCACGGGATGAAAAGGGCCCAAACTCTCAACTGATGACTTTAGCGATGGGTTTACTCACTCTACAAATCATCCTCTTTGAACTGGATCGAGCAAACCATCAACTGTTACTTGAACAAGCCCCAATCGACAGGATGCAGACCGGAATCGTAGTTCTGTTGTCAAGCGCCGGCCTTTTGTCGATTTACCTCCCGCGTGCGAGGGACTTGGAGAAGCTGTTGCCCCCAGCCGTGGCAGTGGTTTGTTTACTCGCCACCCAAATTTGGGCAGTATCTGGTGAAGAAATGCACGTTGTAGAATTATTGGTCGCCATCCTCATGTTCGTGGCATCTGCCATCTATCTAGCCGCGACTGGTGAACTTCGAATGGAGTTGAAACAGGTTGGTAAGCGCGATGCAAGATTGGCCGAACTCAATCATAGATTTGCTCTCGCTGATGCATTGGAAAAGGGAAATTTCTCTTCCTCCCCCAAGCTACTTTCTGAACCATCAGACTCCACAACCTCATCTGCGATGACCGTCACAACCGAGCCAACTCCTGTAGCCCTTGAGGTTCAACAGGGAGGGAACGTTTACCACTTTGCGGACGAAGACTT
>MDSW01089232.1_pt1 | contig 19656 bp, 8 predicted proteins | sample 811171 | NCBI WGS metagenome assembly MDSW01 (sample SAMN05326641, study PRJNA326480) | marine metagenome | isolation source: seawater | place: Atlantic Ocean: North West | collected 2012 | reverse complement strand
GTCCTCCGGCGCGTCCGCGGCGTTATCCCGCCGCGGTGGTATCCGCGCGACGCACATCCCCGCCTCGTTCGCGCGGCGCCTCGGCGCGCGCCGCGCGTCGCGCGTCAGCACCCCCCCCCGCGCCTCCGCGGACGACGCCGAGCCTCCCTCCCCCGATTCAAACTTGTCTCCCGCCGCCGCCGCCCCCGCTCGGTCGGGCCGCCGCGAGCTCGCCGTCAACGCGGCGTTCCTCGCGGTCTCACTCCCCCTGTGGCGCGACGTGCTGCACGACCTCGGCTACCTCCACGGCGCGGAGGACGAACCCGCGCCCTTACCCAAACCCCCGCCCGGGAGCGGCTACGAGGTGGCCACCTTCGCGGGCGGGTGCTTCTGGTGCATGGAGCGCCCCTTCGACGTCCTTCCCGGGGTGAAGGCGACCACGAGCGGATACGCGGGCCCCGCGGGCGTCGCGTCGCGGAATCCGACGTACCACGAGGTGGGCCGCGGCGGCACGGGCCACCGCGAGAGCGTGCAGATCCTGTACGACCCTTCGGAAATCAGTTACGAACGGTTACTGGACGTCTTCTGGCACCAGATCGACCCCACGCGGTCGGACGGGATGTTCCTCGACGCAGGCGAGCAGTACACCTCCGCCATATTCCCAGCCGACGCGGAGCAGAGAGCCGCCGCGGAGCGGAGCCTCGCCGCGGTGGACGCCGCCGGGGTGTTCCCGGGGAAGATCCAGACCAAGATCATCGACCTCGAGGATAACTTCTACCCCGCGGAAATATACCACCAGGACTACTATAAGCGCAACAAGGCGCGGTACACGTTCTACCGCGGGCTTTCGGGGAGGGACGAGTTCGTGCAGGGGGTGTGGGGGCCCAACGCGTGGGCCGAGTACGTGCCGCACGACTGACGGATTATACACGAGACGAGACGAGAAAAAAGTAAGGTTCGGCGTACCAGCCAGTCTCAGTATTTCTGCCAAGTGGACGAATCGTCAGCCGCTTGGCGTGAAAAAAATCTCCCAACTTTTCTCATATTTGCACTTCGGCGGGACGCGATATTTCCCGACGCGGGCGTCCGCGCGATCTGCGCACACCCAACCCCCCGCGGCGGCGCCCGACGCCCCCGCGCACGCCCGCCGTCGAGGAGGGCGCCGACCTCGAGCTCGCTCACCGTCGGTTCGGGGCGGCTCGTCTCGTCGCTCGCGATGCCGTCGGGCTCGGGCGGTGCGCCCCCCTCGATCGAGCGCGCGTCCCCTCCGTCGCCGCCGCGTCCGCGCGAACGGCACCGCGCCGCGTCTCTCTCGTCGTCGATCGCCGCGCGTTCCGCCCACCGCTGACCCCCCCGCGCGCTGACCCCCCGGTTTCCTCGCGCGCCGCGCTCCCCTCGCAGCGCTCCCGACGATGGCGCCTCTCGCGCGCGTCCCCGCGCTCGTCGCGCCGTCCCCCTCGCGCGGACCCGCGCTCGTCGCGCGCGCCGCGCACGGCGCTCGCGCGACGCCTCGATCGCACCCCGTCCACCGCCGCCTCCCGCCCGCGCGTCGCGCCCTCCGCGGAGGCGTCCGACCCGCGCGCTCGTCCTGGAACGACCGCCCGTCCAGCGCCGCGCCCTCCGACTCGGGCTCGGACGGCGGCTCGTCCTGGGGCCCCGCGCCCACGCCCCCCGCGTTCGGCGACGCGGGCGTCGCGGCGTCGTCGCCCGGGTCTTCCCCTCCCCCCGCGTCGTCGTCGTCGTCGTGGGACCCTTCGCCCCCCGCCGCCGCCGCCGCCGCCGTCGCCGCTCGGGGGACCTCCTCGCCCGGAGCCGCCACACCACTCTCCCCCGGCGTCCCCCCCGCGATCGACGTGGACGCGATCCGCGTCTCCCCCGGGGACGCGTCGCGCCTCGGCCCCGTCCCCGCGGGCGACCGCGGCGTGAACTTCGCGCTCTTCTCCTCCGCGGCGAGCGCCGTCGACCTGTGCGTGTATTTCGACCCGCGCTCGACGTCGCGCGAGCCCTCGCTCCGGATCCCGCTCGACCCCGCGCTGGGTCACAAGACCGGGGACGTGTGGCACGCGCGCGTGGACAACATCCCGCGCGGGCACGACGGGTACCAGGTGCGGTACGGGTATTTGGTTCGCGGCGAGGACCCGCCGCGACACCGCCACGACAGGTGGCACCCCGACGTGCTCCTGTGCGACCCGTACGCGCCGCTGATCGACGGGCGGAGGGTGTACGGGGACAAGCACTCCGCCCCGAACGGCGAGTCCGACCACTGGATGGGCGCGTTCGCGTTCGACGAGACGCCGTTCGACTGGGAGGGCGTCGAGCCGCCGAACCTTCCGCCGCAGGATTTGGTGGTGTACGAACTGACGACGCGCGCGTACACCGCGTCGGACACGAGCGGCGTCGCGCCGCGGAGGCGAGGCTCGTTTTTGGCGCTGGCGGAGAAGGTGCAGCACCTGAAGGACGCCGGGGTGAACGCGGTGGAGCTTCTGCCGGTGTTTCACTTCGACGAGTTGGAGTTCCAGCGCGCGAAGAACCCGCGGGACCACATGCTGAACACGTGGGGGTACAGCACGATGAGTTTTTTCGCGCCGATGCTTCCGTACGCATCGGAGGGCGCGGGTCCGGCGGCGGCGGCGCGCGAGTTCAAGCACATGGTCAAGACCCTCCACGCGAACGGCATCGAGGTTCTGCTGGACGTGGTGTACAACCACACGGGCGAGGGCACGGACCAGATGCCGAACGTGTTTTCGTTCCGCGGCATCGATAACCGCGCGTACTACATGATGGAGGACAGCAAGTACCCGTACAAGAACTACACGGGGTGCGGCAACACCTTCAACTGCAACCACCCCGTGGTGAAGGAGCTCGTCCTGGACTCCCTGCGGCACTGGGTGACCGAGTACCACGTGGACGGGTTCCGCTTCGACCTGACGAGCGCGATGACGCGGGACCAGGACGGCGAGCCGATGGGGCGGCCGCCGGTGATTCGGGACATCGCCAAGGACCCGACGCTCGCGCGGTGTAAGCTCTTCGCCGAGCCGTGGGACTGCGGCGGGCTGTACCAGGTGGGGTCGTTCCCGAACTGGGACCGGTGGGGGGAGTGGAACGGGAAGTACAGGGACACGCTGCGCCGGTTCGTGAAGGGGGACATGGGGCTCAAGTCCGAGCTCGCGTGCAGGCTCTCGGGCTCCTCCGACATGTACCGCACGAACGCGCGCAAACCGTACCACTCGCTCAATTTCGTCACCGCGCACGACGGGTTCACGCTGAGGGACCTGGTGAGCTACAACGACAAGCACAACGACGCCAACGGGGAGAAGAACCGCGACGGGTGCAACGATAACGACTCGTGGAACCACGGCGGCGAGGGCGAAAACGTGGACGACGGGGTGCGAGCCCTGCGGTGGAGGCAGATGAAGAACTTCCACCTCGCGCTGATGGTGAGCCAGGGCACGCCGATGGTGCTCATGGGGGACGAGTACGGACACACGCGGGGCGGGAACAACAACACGTACGGCCACGACAACCACCTCAACAACTTCGACTGGGACGCCCTCGAGCGCGTCCGCGACGGGTACTTCCGGTTCCACTCCGGCCTTGTCAAGTTCCGCGTCGCGCACCCGCTGCTGGGAAGGGCCGAGTTTTTGACCGACGCCGACGTCACCTGGCACGAGGATAACTGGGACAACCCCGAGTCGCGGTTCCTCGCCTTCACGCTGCACGACCGCGGGCAGGGCGGGGGAGACCTGTACTGCGCCTTCAACGCGCACGAGTTCTACGTCGACGCGGCCCTGCCGCCGCCGCCGGGGGGGAAGAGCTGGCACAGGGTCGTCGACACCAACCTGCCGTCCCCGGCGGATTTCACCCCGGAGGGAGAGCCGGGGTGCGGCGCCAGGTACAACGTCGCGCCGAGAGGCGCCGTGTTGTTGATCGCCAAATGAGTCGAGACCACTACGAGGGGGGGGTCGCGATCGAGGGTGGGCGAACGACCCCGGGGGGACGAAGCGGAGCACACGCGGCCGAAAAAAGAACGGCGCCCCCCGTTCGGGTCGAGACGAGCGCGGAGGAGGATTAGGAGGATTAGGAGGATTCGTCGGGGAAGGAGTTCACACAGACTGCGACGCGTTCGCGACGCGCTCGTACGCGTGGGCGTCGTCTTTCGACGACGCGCGTCGGAGACCGAGTCTCGATTTTGTAAACCAGTACGAAACCGCGCTCCGGAGAAGGTCGACTACGCCTCCCCCGCGTCCCTGAGGATTGCCTCGACCTTCGCGACGTCCTCGGGCTCGTCCACGCCGTGTCCCGCGTGCGCCGTCGTCACCACCCTCATCCTGTACCCGTGCTCGATGACCTTGAGCTGTTCGAGGTCCTCGCGCGTCTGCAGCGGCGTCGCGGGAAGCGCGGGATACAGCCGCAGAAACGTCGCGTCGTAACACTGCAGGCCGAGGTGGAGCAGATACGGAAACGACGCGTCCGGCTCGCCGCTCTTGCCCCCCGGGATCACCGACCGGCTGAAATAGATGGCGTACCCGAGCTGGTCGACCACGACCTTGACCCGGCTGCGCATCGTCACTTCCTCCGCACGCAGATTCGTCGCCACGGTGCTGTACACCGCGTCGGGCGACGCCTGCAGCGCCCTTACGACGTCGTCGACGACGGAGGGGTCGATGAGCGGCTCGTCGCCCTGGATGTTGACGACGACGTCGAAGCCTCCGCCCAGGGCCTCGTGCGCCGCCGCGCAGCGCTCCGTGCCGTTGGGAAGGTCGCCGGACGTCATCACCACCTCCGCGCCCGCGGATTCGCACGCGTCGCGGATGCGGGGATCGTCCGTCGCGACGACGAGGCGCGTCAGCGTCGACGCGCGCCGGGCCTGGCGCCACGTGCGAACGATCATCGGCACGCCGGCGATGGGGACCAGGGGCTTGCCGGGGAAACGGACCGAGGCGTACCGCGCGGGAATGACGCCGAGCTGCGGAGGAGGGGTCGGGGAGAGGAGGAGGCGTGAGAGGTGGGGCGAGGGGGGCGAGGGGGGCGAGGGCGTCGTCGTCGCGCTCGGGGGGGGCGAAACGCCTCGACGCGTCGCGGGCTGGGGCGGCCGCGCGCGCGCACCACGCGCTCGCGGCGGCGGCGGGGGATGAGGCGGCGGAGCGCGTCGCTCGCGTCGAGCGCGTAGACGCCGATCGCGAGACCCGCGACGATGGTCGCTATCGCGGCCACCGTCGAACCGCTCGAGGACATCATCGTCGCCGTGCCGTTGTTTCTGAGAAGTGGAGACGAGCGACGACGACGAGCGCCTCCGTTCCAAACTCGTCCTCGGATTCGTCCAAGCGAGAGGCCTCGCACCCCCCCACCGCACCACCACACCGCTCGGGCGCGTCCCCTTTCCTTCCCCTCGAGGGCTCCGCCGTGGCGCTCCACCCGGGGGCTCCTCTCCACCCGGGGGCTCCTCTCCACCCGGGGGCTCCTCTCCCCCCGGGGGCTCCTCTCCCCCCCGGGCCTCGCGCGCGATGCCGCTCGTGAACGAGCTCCACGAGCTTCGGGTGTACCGCGTCGGCGCGAACCCCCTCCAGCTCCGCACGCGCCCCTCGCTCGCGGACGAGCACCGGTGCGTCGCCGAGCCGTGCGCGGTGGATCCCGCGACGCTCGTCGCCGTCGACTGCGTGCGCCCCGACGCCGCCGCCGCGCACGACACCGGCGACGGCCCGTTCCTCCGCCTCTGCAACGGCCTCGGGTGGTTGTTCGCGAGGAAGCGCGGGACGACGCAGATGACGAGGATGCCCGCCGAGCGGGGCCTGTGGCCGTACCAGGTCCAGAACCCGACCGTCGGCCTCGCCCTCCGCTCGCATCCCACGGACTCGGACGACCCGGAGTGGCGCCTGTACCCCGGCGACGTCGTGTACCCGCACGAGCACGTCGTCTGGTGCGACGTTCGCGTGAGAGACGGCGATCGCGAGTTCCTCCGCGTGCAGGGCACCGACGGGTGGCTCTTCACCCGCCGCGACGGCGTCGACGTCATGCGCGAGCTGACCGCGAGGGAGCTCAGCCGCGGCATGCTGCTCGCGGAGGAGGAGGCGGCGAAGATGGGACACGGCGCGGTCGTCCCGGTGTTGTTACCGCCGAAGGATCTGCGGGCGAGCGCGTTTCGCCATCGGCTCCGGGAGCGGTATCACAACGATCGCAGTCGCGTCGTCTCCTTCGTCAAGGACCTCGGCGCGGGGGAGACGAGCAGGGTGGACGTGTACTACAGCACGGGGACGATCGCGATCGCGCTGAACCACCCGCGGGAGGGGAAGACGCAGATGTTCCGGCGCGGGTGCGGGATGAGGGAGGCGGAGGCCATCTTTCGCGACCCGCGAGGCGCGGGGGAGGCTCTGGAGGAGGAACGAGCGGCGCGCGCGGAAGCGGGGGAGGACGACGCGTCGTTCTCGGGCGGCGAATCGTCCTTCGCGGGGCTCCCAGGGTCGCGGCGTCGGGGCGTCGTCGGCGTCGGCGGCGTGTACAAGCGCCGGCGCGAGAACGACGGCGCGTACGATTCGAACCGCGCGTTGCGCATCATGGGCGGGTACGTCGAGGGCATGACGGACGCCACCACCGAGGACGAGGAGTTGAAACTCCGCGGCGAGCTCCGCGGTTTGGACGACGCGCTTCGCGAGCTCGCCGACCAGCGCCGGATCCTCCTCGAGCACCTCTCGATTGTCGAGGCCGCCTCGCGAACAGGCGCGGGCCTTCGCATGGCGGCGGAAAACGCGCGCGCGCGCGAGGCTCGCGAGGCGAATTTGTTGGCGAAGCGGGGCGACCGGTGGACGGCGGTGAACGCGGTGCGCGAGCGGTGCCCCGAGCTCGTTCGCCGGTGCCGCTCCAACTTCCGCACCGCCAAGCACGTCGCGCTCTTCGGCCCGGACGCGTGGTTCCTGAGCCGCGACGACGGCGCGTACGCCTGGGAGAACGCGCCGGAGGACGTTCGCGACGTCGAGCGCGGCCTCGAGCCCGGCGACGCGCTGGAGTACGTCGCGGTCGGTCCCGAGGGGCAGCGGTTCGTTCGGAGTCGCGCCGGGTTCGTCTGGTACGGCGGCACGCGGTCCTCGCGCTTCGTCGCCGCGGCGAGGGATCCCGATCGGACGATCCGGAGGGTCGCGTTCGGGGTGGACGACGCGTGGATCATCCTGTTCGACGACGGGCGGTGGATGAGCCAGGGGGTTCCCGCGCGGATGTGCGACTTCATCCACGAGAACGAGACGAGTCCCGTGGAGGTGGCGCTCGGGGACGACCGCGAGACGTGGTTCGCGAGGTGCGCCGACGGAGAGGTTGACTTTTCGCTGCCGAAACTCTGCGCGGAGGCGGTCGGGGGGCTCGTCGCGGAGGGGTTCCTCGTCAAGAGCGTCGCGCTGGGGGCGGTGAACACGCCCTTCGCGTGGTTCGTGAGGTACGAATAGGAATAGGAGCGCGGCGGAGGATCGGACGGGAGTCCCGGCGCGACGTCGACGCCGTGGAAAAATGTAGTCTAGAGTCATGTATGAAAGCGTTCCCCGGGACGGCGAACAATTTGCGGTCGTCGATAACGCGGCGAGCGAGCAGTTTTCGCGAGCGAGCATCGCAGTGTCTCGTCGCTCTCCATTGGCTCGCTCTCCAGTGCGCCCGCGCGCGCGCCTCCCCCCGCGCCGGGCTCTCTCGGGCCGTCCGCGCGGGGGCCTCGCGGGGCTCTCGCGATGGCGCCCGCGGGTGGACTGAACGATATCGACGCGCGAATCGCCGCGCTCGAGGCGAAGCTCGGGGGTTCGGGATCCGCGTCGTCGAGCGACGACGCGCGCGGCGGCGATGGGCGGAAGCGGCGGAAGAAGGGAAAGAAGAAGAGACGACGCGACGAGAGCTCCTCCTCGAGCTCCTCCTCGAGCTCCTCCTCGAGCTCCTCCTCGAGCTCCTCCTCGAGCTCTTCCTCGAGCTCCTCCGAGAGCTCCTCCTCCTCCTCCTCCGAGCTCGAGCGCGTCGCGCCGCTCCCGGCGCACATGCTCCCCGAGCACAACGACTACGCGGGGAAAAACGTCGGGAAGCGCAGGAAAAAGCGCAAGACGGGCGCCCTCCAAGCGCGAGACGGGCATCTTGAACCCGCACCCGCCGCGGCGAACGCGGCGCCCGCCACCTCGCCGCAGATCCTCGCGATCGTCGCGCGGCGCGCGGACATGCCCCGGTGCGACGTGTGCTCGAAGTCGTTCACGAGCGCGGCGCAGCTCGAAGAACACCGGCGGGGAAAAGCGCACCGAAGAGCGACGCGCGCCGAAAAGCGTCCCGGCGGCGGCGGCGACGCCGAAACGCCGCCGCGGGGCTTTCCCCCGAAAGGCGGCGGGCATCGAAGCGCCGCGGGCGGCGGCGCGAGCGGCGGCGGACGCGGCGGGCCCTCCTCGGGCCCGCCGCGGCCGGCGCCGGGTCCGCCCCCGCCCGCGGGAGCGGTCGCGCACTGCGCGCTGTGCCGCAAAACCTTCACGAGCGCGGAACAGCTCAGGGAACACGAGGGGGGGAAATGGCACGCGATGCGACGCAGCGGGGCGCTCGCGCCCAGCAGGAAACCGTACTCGTAGCGAGAGCGGGGGCCCGGGCGAGGGAGGAACGCGCCGTTTCGAACGTATCGCCTTTGGTCTCTTTGTCTCAGGTCTCTTTGTCTTCACTGATGGTACCTCTCGTCGTCCAGGCCGCTCGCCTGCGAGTGATACCCGTACCCCCTCCTCCGGCTCAGCGCGGGCTGGTCCGGGCTCCCGAGCTGCGCGAACGCGCCGCGCTCGCGGCCGACGCTCTGCCCGAGCCACTGCTCCGTCCTTCTCCGCCCCGCGCCCCCCGCGCCGCCCCGCCGCTCGCGCGCCTCCCTTCGCTCGCCGCCGTCGCCGCGATCCTCCTCCGGCGGCATCCTCCTCGACTGCGACGACCCGCCCCTCCCGACGCTCGACGCCTCGCTCTCGCTGTTCCGGTGGTCGTCCCCGCGCTCGAACCGCTCGCGGTCCCCCCCGAAGGGGTCCCCCCCGGACCCGGACCCTCCTCCTCCCTGGGAGGAGTCCAGGCGCCACTCCGGCGGGAACAACCCTCGCGGCGCGAACCCCCCGCCTCGCTCCTCGTTCCCGCCGGGGACCCTTCCGCGTCGCGCCTTATGCTCCCTCCGCCTCACGATCCCCCCGTTTTCGTCGCCCTCGCGATGCGCGAATTCCCGCGAATCCCCGCCCCCCCGATCCCGATGATGATGCTCGTATAACGCTCGCTGTTTGTTGGGTCGCCACATGCCGTCGTCGAGCGTCTCGACGATCTCCGGGTTGGCGAGTTTCCACGCGCGCACCGCTCGGAGCCCCGCCTCGTGCCCCGCGCGAACGATTTCCGCGTACCTCCCGAACGCGAGGATGGGGATGTCCGCGACGGCCGGGCGCACCATGACGTCGACCGTGCCGAACCGCCTCGCGGCGTTGGCGTAGTCGGTGACGTAGGGGAGGTGCGACTGCATCATCGCCATCGTCGGGCACGTAAGGCCGCCGCCGAGCCATCGCGGAAGCCACGAGCGAACGAGCACGCCGAACCCGCTCAGCGCGTCGCCCCACGGGCGCATCGACGCCTCGGGGAGGCCGCGCCCGCTCACGTCGACGCCGATGACCACCCGCGCGCCCATCGCGCGCATCACGTCCGTGGGGAGGTTATTCACGTACCCGCCGTCGACGAGGACGTGGAGCCGACCGGGGGGGTTAGAGCCCGGCGCGCGAGCCACGGAGGAGGAGGAAGAGTGTTTCGAATGTTGAACGCCGCTTTTGTCGCCGCCGCGTCGCCCGGAAGAAGAAGGGAGGCGGTCGCACAGGGGCGGGAGGAACCCCACGAGCGCCATGCTCGCCCGGACGTAGCGCCACAGGGTGCCGTTGCGGTGCACGATGGGGACGCAGCTGATGAGGTCGAGGGTCATGCAGAAGAAGGGCAGCCAGCAGTCCTCGATCTTGGCGCCCCGGAAGAGAGGCTCGAGCGCGGCGTTCATCCTGAACCCGCTGAAGTAGCTCACGACGGGAATGGTCAAATCCCTGAGCTGCTCCCACGCGCTCGACATGTGCACCGCGAGCCGCCGCGCGATGATCCTCGTGAGCAGCGCGGTGGGCTCCTTGGCGTAGATCCCGCCCACGAACGCCCCCATCGAGGTGCCCCCCAACAGATCCACCGGCACACCCTCCTCCTCGAGCGCCATCAACACGCCGACGTGCGCGAACCCCCGCGCGCCGCCGCCGGCGAGCACCAACCCGACGCTCTGCTTCCTCAGACTTCGCGCGAGCCTCGCGGCGTGCGCGGGGGCGAGGCCGTGCGCGGGCGCCCTCGCGACGTGGTGGTGCCTGTGCACGCTGAACGCCTCCAGCCACGGCCGCGTCCCCGTCGGGGTCAGCTCGGCGGAGCCGTGGAGTAACACCAGCTCGCGCCCCGCGAGCCCGCCGCCGTGGACGCCGCCGAGCAGCAGGCTCTGCAGCGCGTGGCCCTCCTCGGGGCCCGGCGCGTGGTCCTCCGCCGCGGCGACGAGGATGATGCAGTCCGCGTGGTGCGCCACCTGCACGCACCACGGCGAGGGAAACGGGTCCGCCTTGAGGAGCACGACGTCGTTCGAGCGCTCGAGCTGCGCGAGCCAGTGCGCCGTCGCCTCGCGCGCGAGCGGGCCCACGCCCGCCTGGCCAACCTCCGCCAACCGCGACGCGCTGTCGGCGACGCGCGCGCGGCAGCCCATCGCGCCGAGCGCGCGACGAGTCGCCGCGCAAAACTCGTCCAGAGCCAAAGCCGCGCCCTCGGAGACGGGAACCACGGCGACGGTTCGCGGCGCGTCCGCGCGGTGGTCGAGAAGGTGGTTCGACGAGGCGACGCCCGGGTGGTACCCGCTCGCGCCGCCGACGGAGCTTCGAACGCTCGCGCGGTATATCCCGGCGGCGCGCTGCGCGCCGGCGAAATCGACGCCGCCGCCGCGGAGCCCCGCGGCGGCCGCCGCGCCCCCCGCGCCCCCCGCGGCGCGCGCGCCCATGCGCCACGCCAACGACGCGAACACCCGCGGCGCGCACGTCGCCACCGCGTCGAGGCCCGCGGCGGGGATCCAGAGGAGCTGCGCGTCGCGCACCGCGCGCGCGCGATTCAGAGAACTGAGCCTCCCGCGGCGGAGGACCTCCCGGTCGTCCAACTCGGACGCGTACTCGTCGGAGTACTCGTCGCGGTCGCGCGCGTCGTGCGGACGCAAGGCGGAGTCCTCCCCGACCGCCTCGCCGACGCCGAGGAAAAAAACGGAACGTCCCGCGCGCGTCGCGTCGTCCGCGTCGTTCGCCTCCCCTCGAGTAGAGTAGCCTCCCCCCGGGAAAGGCGCGTTCCCGCCGCGTCCTCCCCGGAGAGAAGAGAATTCTCGCGACGCGCCTCCGCCTCCGCCTCCGCCTCCTCCTCCTCGCGTCGTTCGTTTCGCGCGATCCTCCGTCTCCGGCGCGTCTTCTCTCAGCCGCACGCACCCGGTGACAACGACGTAGACGCCCTCCGGGTGCCTCCCCCTCGCGGCTCGCGCGCCCGCGACGTACGCCTCGTCCGCGTGCGCGCTCGATCCCGTGAGCCCGTGCGCGCCGGGCGCGTGTCCCACCGTCGCCGCGGCGAGGCTCTGCCCCGCCTCCAGCTGCGTCCACTCCGTCCCGCACCGGTCCCACGCGCGCGCGATCAGGGAGCCGCGGAGCCGACGCGCGAGGCTCGCCGCCACCCGCGAGTGCACGCCCGGGTCGGCGCGGGCCAGGCGAGCCACCGCGCTGTACGGAAGCGCCGCGACGACCGCGCCCGAGGGACCCGCGCGGAGAATCGTCGCCGAGCGCTGGCCCGTCAGGAGCAAGTGCGCGCCCACCGCGGATCCGGGACCCGCGACGAACGAAGGCTTCGGGAACGAACGGCGAGGCTGAGACTTTCGATCGCGATCGCGATCCCTCCCGCGCAAGGACCCTCTCTCGCGATCGCGATCGGACCCTCTCTCTCCGCCGGCGCCGCGCGGATCTCCGCGGTCGTCGTCGCGGAGATACCCGCCGTCCCCGGACGTCCGACGGGAACTCCGCTCGCCTCGGGAACTCCGCCGACTCCGCGCGCTCTCGCGGCGCTCCCCCGAGCCCCGGCGCGTCGGCGCCCCCCCGGAGACACTCGCTCGCGCGCCGTGGTCCGCGGCGTCCGGCGGGTTCCAGTACCCCTCGAGGCTCCCGCGCTCGACGATGAGCGCGGCGGCGGCGGCGGACCTGAACCGGATCGTCTCCCCCGGCGCGAGCTCCATCGCCTCCACCTCCACGGGCGCGCCGCCGCCCCTCGCGCTGTTCGCGACGCTCGTCGCGACGCTCCCGGGTCCCGCCGGGTGGAGGCGATCGTCTCGGCCGCCGCGGACGGTGGTCGTCGTGCTCATCGAGCTCGCGCGGCTGCTGGGGGCGCAGCTCTCGTCGTCGCTCCACCGACTCGCGCGGGAGGTTTCGTCGAAGGCGTCGTACCCGCCGCGGGGGGGGGGGCGCTCGGTCCCCGCGCGCGGCGCGTACCCGCGACGCTCGAGAAGCGCGTCGAGCGCGGTGACGTCCACGGACGCCGCCGTCTCCGCGCCCAAAAGGTTCGCCAGCGTCGACGCCGCGAGCGAGCCCCGGCCGTCCAAGCCCCGGCCGTCCAAGCCCCGGCCGTCCAAGCCCCGGCCGTCCAAGCCCCGGCCGTCGGCGCCGAAAGAGGGATACCGCCTCGACGACGGATCCTCCTCGCCGGGGGAGTCGTCGGCGCCGAGATCATCCCCGGGAGCGTCTCGCGCGACGCCGCCGACGACGCCGCGGGTGGAAATCGAACCCTCCCCGCGCGATCGCACCGCCGCCGCCGCCGCCGACTCCGAACCCTCGAGGACCCAGAGCTTCTCGAGCTCCGAGTACGCGCGCAGGTAGTGGCAGAGTGCGTGGAACCCCCCCGCGAGGCGCATGGCGGCCCTCTGCGTCCCGAGCTGAAACCCCGCCGCGCGGTGGAAGTCCCGCAGGTGGACCACGACCAACACGCACCCGCCCTCGCCGCCGCGACACCGGAGCCGCGGGATCCCGCCTGGACCGCCGCTGAACTCCGCCGACGCGCGCGCGTCGTCGCCGACGCCGCGGAGGGGGTGCGAGTCGAGGCCGCCCACGGGCTCCTCGTCCTCCCCCGCGCGCTTCGGCGTGGCGGGGTAGCTGTGCGCGGGCGTGCGCGCGCCCGGGGTCGCAGGGTCGGAGCCGCACGGCTCGGGCGGGGTCCCCGCGCCGCCGCCGCCGCCGCCGCCGTCCACGCGCACGCGCGCGAGCGGCGGCGGAGGCGCCACCGCCGGAGCGGTCGCGTTCCCCTCGGACGCGGCGGGATCGAGCGTCCGCTCGCGCTCTCGCGTCTGCTCGCGCTCTCGCGCCTGCTCGCGCTCGGCGCCCTCGCGGAGCTTCGCCGCCTCCGCGAGCGCGCTCCCGAGCCGCGCGATCCCGGCCGCGGACGCCGCGGACGTCGGCGCCGAGCGGGAGGAGGCGGCGTCCGCGACGCGCGGAGGTCCCCCTTCGCGCGCGAGCCCCCCCTCGCGGTCTCCCCCTTCGCGAAGTTCGTGCGCTCGTTCGTGCGCGCCCTGCGACCCCTCCAGGACGTCGAGGAGGGAGTTGAGCGCCGCCCCGGGGCGCGAGATGATCGTCGGCTCGCTCCCGAAGTTCCCGAAGCGAAGTTCGTCCTCGTCGTCCGCGTGCGCGTCGTCGCCGACGGCGACGGAGCCCGAGGCGACGACGCAGAGCTCGTCCGCGCGAACCCGCCGCGTTCGAAACACGTCCTCACCCGCCGCGAACGGAACCTCGCGCGCGAACCGCTCGAGCTCGGCGAGCTGCGCGGGGTCGAGGCCGCGGCACAGGTCGCACAGCTCCAGAGCGCGCCGGACGGTCGAGGTGGTGGTGGTGGTGGTGGACTTTTGTTTCCCCGCGCGGTTTAGGCCGCCGGGAACGGAACCTCGCGCGGAGGGATCGGGGTCGGGCGCGGCGGATGGCTCGGCTTTTTCGGGCGGGCTCATTCGCCGGGTGGGGTCCGAGGCGTCCGATCCGGGGTCCTTCTGTCGCGCGGTCTCGTCCGTCGCCCGGTCGTGGAGGTCCCTGAGCCCGTCGCCGCGGACGATCTGGTCGCCGGAGAACGCGTCGCGGTTCTCGCGCCAGCGGCGGACTGCCTGGCGGAGCCTCCGGGGGTGGTGCGGGAGGTCGAAGATCTGGAGCGCGTTTCGCTGGAAGCGCTTCATCTTGTGGTCGTCCAGGAGCTTGATGTCGCTGACGCGCGCGCGCGTGCGCCTGAGCCAGCGCCACGAGGCGCGCGCGGAGGCGCGCAGGGCGTGCGCGGAGGCGTAGGAGACGATCAGGATCGCCGTCGCGGCGAGGCCGGCGTCGACGCCGTACGCGCCGACCAGGAGCGCGGCCACGAGGACGGAGCCGCGAAGGCTCGGGAGCCACGGGACCGCGCCCGCGAACATGGCGGCGAAGGGCGAGGGGAGAGAAGCCGGCGGGGCGGAAGGTCGGACGCGAGCGAAGCGACCGCCTCACGGAAGGCCGGAGCCTTCGCGCGACCCCGCGGTCCGCCCCGAGGGCGAGGAGTTGTGGCGGGGGCTAGGGCGGGAATGTTAGATTTCAACACGCCCGAGGAATCGCGACGTCGTCATCGTCCGACGATGACGACGGCCTTCAACTGCGCGAGGAGCAGTGCTCGTCTCTCGCGCTTACTCCGCGCGCGCGCCGGTCGCATGCGCGCCGTCTCGCCGCGGACTTTCCTGCACACCGCCCGGCTCGCGCGCGCCTCCGCGCTTCGCTCGTCGCGCCGCGCGTTCGCGTCGCCCGACCCCGGGTCCCGCTTCCCCGCGTGCGGCCGCCCCCGCGTCCCCCCTCGCGCGACCGTCGTCGCCTCGTCCCTCTCGCGCGACGCCGCGATGGCCGCCTCCCTCCCCAGGGGCGAGGGCGCGGACGCGCTCGTCGCGAGATCGTGCGCGGACCTCGGCGCGTGCTCGCGAGACACGCCCCGCCTCACCCCGGAGGAGATCGAGACGCACATGCGCGCGGTGCCCACGTGGAGGCTCGACGAGGGCGCGACGAAGATCGTCCGCGCCTTCACCGCGAAAAACTGGCAGAGCGCCGTGGATTTCGTCAACGCGCTCTCCGCCGTCGCCGAGGCGGAGGGACACCACCCGGACGTCGCGATAAAAAACTACCGCGAGGTGGAGGTCGTGGCCTCCACGCACGCCATCGGAGGGCTCTCGCTGCACGACTTCGTCCTCGCCGCGAAGCTCGACGCCGTCGACGTCGTCTACAGCCCGAAATGGTTGAGAGAACAAACGCAGAAGGAGGCCCGCGAGTGACGGACACGAGTGAGTAGCGGAGCAACGTCGAATCGCGTTCCCTTGAACATCTGGAGTGCTCCGCGTCGTCACCTTCCGCCCAAGTGTCGCTCGATCGGTTTTGTCCCGTCGCCCTACCGCTCGGTGCTCTCGCGCAGGTGCTCGAGTAGAGCCATCGCGGCGTCGGACTCGGCGGTGTCCTCGAACCCGACGAGGCGCAACGAGCCCTCCTCGCCCGACGCCTCCTCCCCCCCCGGACCCGCCACGCGCATCAAGAACCCGACGACGCCCGCGCGCGCCTCCTCCCTGACCGTCCCGAGGATCTCCTCGTGCGCTACCGCGAAGTTCTCGGGACCGAAGCGCTCGGACCCGCTCGAAGAATGAGAATACCCCTCGCCGACGCCCTCCCCTCCCCCGCCTCCGCCTCCGCCGCCCCAGACCGTCTCGCGGTCGAACGCGAAGCACGCGTGGCGATCGGTGATGAGGAGGCGACACGGCGCCGCGACGTCGACGACGTCGCGCGCGCCGCGGACGCGCCCCGCCAGCGCCGCCGGGACCTCGAGCGCGTACCGCAGCTGGAGCTCGCACGCGAAGTCCCCGACGACGACCGCGCCGCGGGGAAGGGACGGGAACGCCGCGCGGAGCTCCCCGGGTTTGAGCGCGACGGGGCGGCGGCGGCGGGTCGCCGAGGTCCGGGATCCTCTGAATTGGCGGTTTTCTTCGCGATCCGGGGGCGCGAGGGCGGCGGGTTTTTCGTCCTCGGCGGGTCCTCCGGCGAGGAGCGCCTCCGCGCCAATCGCGGCGTCCCGCATCACCGTCTCGGCGTCGGTCCATAAGCTCGAGAACCCGGCGGAGAGTTCCGCGAGCATCGGGTCGGTCTCGGGGTCGGGATCGTCGGGATTCGACGCGCGCGCGTTCGCCTCCCTCGAGGGATCGTTCGCTCGGGCGGAGGGATCGTTCGCTCGGGCACCCATCTCGGTGGGGTCGCCGCTCCCGCGCGCGGGTTCGGGCACGGGTTCGGGCGCGGGTTCGGGCGCGGGTTCGGCGGCGCCCCAGGCGAACGCGTCGCCGAAGAGACCCGACACCGCCTCCGCGGCGTCCTGCGCGAGGCGCTCCGCTTCCTTCGCCGCGTGCTCCGCCTCCTCCTGCGCGGACGCGACCCAGTCGTTCATCGCGTGCAGCGCGGCGTCCGTCTCGGCCCGCGCGTTCGCGAACGCCGCGTCCAGGGGGTCCGAATCGTCATCGACCGGAGGAGCCGCCGCCTCCGCGCCCGTCGCGGCGTCCGCGGCGCGATCGTCACCGCCGGCGCCCGTCCCGTCCCCGCCGGGGGTGGCGAAGATCTCGATCTCGTCGTCGGGGGCGTCGGCGTCCCCGGGTGCGGTCGGGCACGCGGGCGCGCTCGGGGACGCCGGCGGGGGCGAGCGCGACGCCGGAGGGCGCGACGCGTCGTCGTCGTCGTCGCGACGCGGCGAGGGGGCGGCCGCCATGTCCCGCGAGCGCGACGAGGTGTGACGCCGCGCGGTGCACGATCTTCCCGTTCGTCCAACGGCGGTGCCGACTCGAACAACGTCCGAACGTCGCGCCCATCGATCGAGGCTCGACGCTCGAGCGACCGGCTGAATTTGCAAATTCGGTCGTCGTCGCGTCCGCCGCGCCGTTCAACGTCGCCACGTCGACCCCGGCGAGTCGCTTTTCGGATATCGCTCCCGCCGCCCCCAGCGCGCGCCGCGCGCTCGTCCGCGTCGCGCGCGCTTCCTCCGGGATCGCCTCCGTCCTCGCGCGATGGGCGACCGCGTGCGTTACCTCGCGTTCCTGCTGGACGACCTCTCGCGCTGCTCCCTCCTCGACTGGGTCCGCGAGCTCGGCGGGGAGGGCGCGAACGAGGAGCGCTGGGTCGTGTCCGCGGACCACTGCACGATCGCGCACGCGCCCACCCCCGAGCAGCTCGCGAGCTTCCCGTGGGGCGTCGCGTGCGAGATGCGCGTCCTCGGCGTCGCCGGGGACGCACGCGCGAGGGCGGTGCACGTCGAGGTCCCGGACTTCGTCCCCGCGCCCGCCGCGGCGGTGCCGCACGTCACGGTCCGCGTCGCGCCCGACCAATCATCCGCGCGCGTCAGCGACGACGTCCTCGCCGACGCCCTCGCCACCGGCGCGTACATGGCGACCGCCGAGGCCGCGCCCCTCGTCCTCACCGGGAGACTCGGCGGCGTCACCGCGAGCGATGAGCGCGTGTTCCTCCCCCCGGGCGCGGACCCGGAGGAGGACCCGGAGGGGAAGACGGAGGCGGAGCGCGCCGACGAGAGGTGGGCGGTCCGAGACGGTGCGGCTCGAACAGGAGGCGCCTCGAACGGTCGAGGAGCCGGACGCTCGAGCTCGGCGGATGGTCGACGCGCTTGGCTCGGCGCGGGCGCCCCCGGAGGGTTCGAGACCGTCGCGACGCGGCTCCGAACGAGTGGGGGGGTTCCCCTCGCCGACCCGACCCCCGCGGAGCTCCCCGAGTCCCTCGCCGCGGCGGAGGCGGCGCTCGAGCGCCTCCCCGGGGAACTCCGCGCGTCCTTCCCGAACGTCCCCGCGGCGACACTCAAAGACGCGCTCGACGCGTGCGGCGGCGACCTCGACGCCGCCGCCGTGCGCCTCATGGAGGGAGCGGCGGAGGGATCGGGGTCGGGCGCGGCGGAGGGCGGCGCCGAGCGCCCGTCGACGTTCGTGGCGGCGGCGGCGGCGGCGGCGGCGGAAACCGTCGCCGCCGGGTCGTTCCGGGCGGCGGACCTCCCCGCGGGGCGGACGCTTCTCTCGAGCTCGAGCGACCCCGAGCTGGACCGGCGCGAGTATTCGGACGAGCGCGAATACTCGCGCGGGTATTCGGGGGACGAGTATTCGGACGCCATGGACGCGGCGCGGCGTCGCCAGCGCGACGCGTCGGCGGCTTCCGCGCGGGGGTCCGGCGCACTCGCCGACCTCGGCCCCGCGGAGGCTCTTCGGTTTCTTCGGCGGCGGCACGAGGAGGCGGCGGCGCTCGCTCGGTCCCGGGCGCAGCTCTCCGCGCTCTCGCGCGAGGCGTACGCGCGCGGCGACGGCGCGACGGCGCGGCTGTTATCGCAGAGGGCGAAGGCGGCGGAGGCGCGGGCGGGGTTGGCGCGCGAGACCGCATCGCGCGCGTCGGCGAGGTTCCACAACAACGACGTCGGCAGAGACGCGGGCGACGATTCGGATTCGCATTCGCGCGCCGATCGTTCGCGCGGTGGTGGGGTGACGCTGGACGTGGACCTGCACGGGCAGAGCGCGGCGGAGGCTGTGCGCACGACGCGCGCGGTGCTCGGCGGTGCGGCGCGGACGAAGAACGCGGGGGCGGTGCGGGTGGTGTGCGGGGCGGGGAGGCACAGCGCGGGGGGGACGGCGCGGGTGGGGCCCGCGGTTCGCGCGTTTTTGGAGGAGGAGGGGGTGGCGTACGTGCAGGAGAGCGCGGGGACGCTGCTCGTGCCGCTGGGGGGATGGAGGAGGCGCTGAGGGAGGGGCGGCGGGGGGGTCGAACGCGCGGTGCGAGGAGAAGGAGGAGACGCCCGAGGAGAACGACGAGGAGTCGACGAGGAGTCGGCTGCTGTTAAATTTTTTTTTTTTCAGCCTTCTCGCGTGATGACTGTGACGCGGCGCGGCGCGAGTGACGCGGCGACGATCGACGAGCGACTCATGCAGGTCACCCTGATGACTCATCACGACCGAACCCTGTTTTGGGTCACCGTCGTTCGTCTCCTCGGGCGCGCCGAATCGCGGTTCGCACTTCTTCGCACGTCGTCGCCGCTCGAGACGCGCGCTCGCGGTCCTCTGCCGGGATGGGCGGCGCGAAATCCGGCGGGTACTCCGCCTCCGGCGCGAGCTCGGTCGGGTACGCTCGTTTCGACCGCGACATCGCCTCCCCCTCGAGCGCGATCCGCGAGATCAACGGCAAGAAGAAACACCTCGATTTCTTGCTGCACGATCGCCTGCGCGCGAACGAGGAGACGTACGGCACCGCGGAGCCCCCCCGCGCGCGGGAACGCTCGCCCCCGCCCGCCGCCCCCTCCTTCGCAACGACACCCCCGCGCTCGCCCCCGGGGGAGGCGCCGCCCTCGTTCCTCCCCGCGTACGCCGTCGGCGGGGAGGTGGCGCGCGACTGCGCGCGGAACATCTCGGGCCACCGAACGCCCTCGGGGCACTTCGTCTCGCGCGTGAACCCGGCGTTGCAGCCCGAGCACGTCCCGAGCACGCACCCGGGGCGCCCGGCGGTGTACGCGGAGCTCGACGCCCTCGTCGCCGCGAAAAAAAACTCGGCGCGAGAGCGCGCGGCGGCGGTGGGGGGGGACGAGGGGACGCCGAGC
>MDSW01011179.1_pt1 | contig 19656 bp, 15 predicted proteins | sample 811171 | NCBI WGS metagenome assembly MDSW01 (sample SAMN05326641, study PRJNA326480) | marine metagenome | isolation source: seawater | place: Atlantic Ocean: North West | collected 2012 | reverse complement strand
TAAGATTTTACACTAAATTAAAAACCATAACTTCAAGATGGCCATCTGGGCCAAGAACTGACCCAGAATTTGTAATGCCAACAATGAAATAAATGAGAAAAAAAATTACTTTAATCGGTGCAGGACAAATTGGTGGAACTTTAGCTCATTTGATTGCTCTTAAAGAACTCGGAGATGTCGTTCTGTTTGATGTAGCATCAGGAATAGCAAAAGGCAAAGCTTTAGATATTGCGCAGTCATCACCAGTAAATGGTTTTAACATAAACTTATCTGGTACTGATAATTATGAAGATACTAAAAATTCTGATGTTATAATTATTACCGCAGGGATTCCTAGAAAACCTGGCATGACAAGAGATGACTTATTAGGAGTAAATCTAAAGATTATTAAACAAGTTGCTGAAGGAATTAGTAAAACTTCGCCCAATGCATTTGTAATATGTATTACAAATCCTCTTGATGTAATAGTTATGGCGTTACAAAAATATTCTGGTCTACCAAAAAATAAAGTAGTAGGTATGGCTGGAATTTTAGACTCATCAAGATTTATTTATTTTTTATCTCAAGAAATTCAAGTTCCAGTACAAAAAATAAAATCATTTGTTTTAGGCGGTCATGGAGATAGCATGGTAGCAATGCTAGACTTCACCGAAATAGATGGAAAAAAGATAAAAGATTTAGTCAAAGAAGGCAAAATAAAAAAAGAGAAGCTTGATCAAATAATTGAAAGAACAAAAAAAGGTGGAGCTGAGATAGTCAAATTTTTAGAAAAAGGCTCTGCTTTTTATGCGCCAGCAGCATCAGGTGTTGAAATGGCGGAAAGCTATTTGAAAGACCAAAAAAAACAATTACCCTGCGCTGCTTACTTAGATGGACAGTACAAAATAAAAGATTTATACGCAGGTGTACCAGTAATAATTGGTGCTGATGGCGTAGAAAAAGTTATTGAATTAGAGCTGAGTCCAGAGGAAGATAAAAATTTTCAAAACTCTATAGCTAGTGTTAGAGAATTGCTCGCAGCCGCTAAAAAAATTGATCCTTTTTTGAAATAGCCTAATTCTTCTTGTAAATAGCAATTATACATTTTCCAAAATTATAATTAGTAAAAAAGTCAATTATAATAGTTATAGGTGTAAAAATTTTATCCCACAAAAAAATTTTAAAATTCGATGGAAATGTCTCTTTCTTAAAAAAAATTTTATTAAGGAAATAAAGCACATAACCAATTGAGTCCAAATATTTAAAATTTATAAGTCTTAAATCTTTAAAATCATCTTTAAAAAAATCTTTCTCGTATCTTCTAAAGTGCCCAACTGCTTTATCGAGATTCCCGTATATTTTTTGATGTGCTGGGGCCATAATAATTAAATGTCCTCCACTGTTTAATTTTTGAGTAGCTTTTTTTATTTCTTGAACATCATCTTTAATATGTTCTAAAACATGGAGGTATAAAATTGTGTCAAACATAGACTCCAATTCACCAACTGATAAATTTGAAATTTTTACTTTTTTCTCGTTTTGAAAATTTTCTTTTAGACTTAGAACATTTTTTTTATCTTTGTCAGTTAAAGTAATGCTTTTATAAGAAGAGTTATAGTAGTTTCTTGTAAAACTTCCACAACCAGCGCCAACTTCTAAAATATCTCCTTTAATAAATTTTTTTATAGCAGAAAGACAATACTTTATGTGAAAATTTGCTTTATCGAATCTCTCTGTAGCGGTTTCTGGATAATTTTCCATTTTAAAATATGTTATTTTTAATTAATTTGTTATTAATATTAAATGAGTATCTTAACTAAAAATAAATTTTTTTATAGAAATTTATTTTACTTAATTATTATATTATTTTTTTCCTTTTTCATTAATTTTTATTATGCAAATATTGGAGTATTTCCAATAGATAGTTTTCTACATTACGACTCAGCCAACAGAATTATTAATAATGAATATCCCGTAAAAGATTTTTGGGTAGTGTCAGGAATTTCGGTAGATTTCCTACAAGCATTTTTTTTTAAAATTTTTGGTACTAATTGGTTTTCCTATATTATTCATTCTTCGTTAATGAATTGTCTCATTGGAGTATTAGCCTATAATTTTTTTAGAGATTTAAAAATAAGTGAGACCAAATCACTAATATACACTATATGTTTTGCAACACTTGCTTATACAATTTCTGGAACACCATTTGTCGACTTGCACGCATCATTTTTTCTTTTGATAAATACTTTTTTGATAGTAAAATTCATCTCCAACCCAAAAAAAATATATCTACTACATCTAGCTGTATTAACATTTTTTTTAAGTTTTTTCTCAAAGCAGGTTCCTAGCACCTACGCTTTAATTTTATATGGACCAATCTTAATTTTTTACTTGATTAAAAATAAAAATTTTGAACCTATCAAAATAATTCTTTTTAGCACTACCACTCTAAGTATTTTATTTTACTTAATATTACTTGGATTACAAATCGATTTTAAATTATTTATCGATGAATATATTAATTACCCCAGATTGATTGGTTCAAATAGATTAAATTTGTTAGATTTGTCATTTATATCTTTTTTCAATAAATTTAAATTTATAATCTTACCAATCTTTTTAATTTGTATATTAAAATTAAGGAGTTTTTATTTGAAGAAAAACTTTATTTTTGAAGAATTTATAAAATTTTTAATTATCATTTCGTACTCCATCTGCTTAGTAATTCATCAACTTTTAACTAAAAATCAAATTTTTATTTATTTTTTAATCCCCATCTTGTTTGCTTTAATAGAAATTGAATTAAGTTTTATAAAAAAAAAACATGTAAATTTAATAACGACAACTTTGTTAATTATTTTATTAATTGTTACTTTTAAATATCACTTGAGGTTTAATGAAAATAGAAAATTTCACGAGTTAGCTAAAACTGATCTAAATATCTCAGAAGACGCTGAAATTTTAGACAGAAGTTTAGCAGGTTTAAAATGGATTAACCCCTTTTTTGACGGTGATCCATTAGAAGAAATTGCAATTTTAAAAAAAGGCATAAATGAATTAAATAAAAAGAAAAATGAAATAATTTTATTTACCAATTATTTGTTCATTGACTCTTTAACGATAAAAAAAATGCACTACCCAAGTAGGGCAATTACAAGTGATGGAACTACATTCCCGCTTAAAGAAAATAAGTATTTTAATAAATATCAAACTTTTCTTAAAAATATTATTTTTACAAAAAAAATTAATGAAGTATATTTTTTCAAACATGAAAATTTACCTCTAAATTTATTTACAAATTACTTTAGTAGTGAATGCTATATTTCTAAGAATGATTTAGAAAGTGTATTTTTAAAATTTGAAATTAAATGTTTAGAATAATTTTATGTTTTTTGTTTTATCTAATTTGTAAAAATATTTTACCTGATGTTTTTTATTCATAAAAATAATAAAAAAATTAAAAATTAATAAAGATAATAAAAGAAGAAATTTAATAAAAAAAATATCAATTAAAAAAAAAATTGTAAAAGAATAGACTGTGGAAATAAAAAATATTCTTTTTAAAAACACAGCATTAATCCTTAAAGAATGCTCGATCAAGTCAATAAAGTTTAGATTTGAATTATCAAAATATCTTTTACCCCTTTTTGCATAAAGTCTTTTTATTTTACAATTCCTCATTACAGATGCAGAATGGGCTAAACATGACTGGTTTTTAAAAAGAATATTTTTAATATTTTTTGAGTGAAATGATGTAAAGTTTCCAAAGGAAATCCACTTGAATGTGAAAAAGAAAGTAAGGATTAAATGTATGTGATAAAATAATCTTATAAATATAGACTCCTTTCTTTTCTTCCTGTTTGATGTAATTACAAAATTTCTAAATTTTTTTGCTAATAAAACCATTTTTATAATTTCTTTGGGTTGATCTTCTCCATCACCATCCATAACAGTTGCAATAAAATTTTTTTCAGATTTTTTTAAAAACGACAAACCAATTGCTATTGCTTTTTGACTTCCTCGATTATTTTCCAGATCAAGTAAAAAAATTTTTTTAATAAAGTAAAATTTCTTTTTTTTGACTCTAATTTTCTTTGTAGAACTATCATTTATTATTAAAACTTCATTTCTAAAACCTTTTAATTGTTTTAAATTTAAATCGATTTCTCTAAGCAGTCTATTAAGAGAATTCCAATCATTGTAGACCGGTATTAAAATTATATGTTTATTAACTTTCAAGCTATTACTTATTTTTATTTAAATCTGTTTTTACTTTTTCTAAAAACATATTAATTAGCTTTGCGTCCTCTGGGCTGATGTAATCTTCTTTAGTTAAGGCAACCTTCATTTCATCTTTCATTTTATCTTTTATCAATTGCAATGACTCCCTTGAAATTCTTTCATCAACTAAACTTTTCACTCTTTTAGAAATGTATCCGTATGACAAGTGAAATGCTACTAAAAATAAAAAAAAAACTAATATTGATTTGTAAAAAAATATTTTCATAATTTAATTTTTTTTATAAATTTCATAAATAATTAATTTGCCTTTTTTTTTTGAGTAAATTTTACTAAAATTTTCTGGAACTTCATATTTTTTTATTAGGTTGGAGTTTACTTCAGATATATTATTTTTAAATATATAATCTGCTAAATTGTAGTTTTGTCCTACAATTTTGAATTTTTTATTTAAATTTGGTGATAATGCTTCTAAACCTCTTTGAATAGGTGTATGGCTCGCAACTGCTATTGTTAAAAAATCTCTATTATCAATTTTACTAATTTTTTGAAAAAAATCTTTTGATGCTAATCCGTGATAATCACCTTCGTAGTTATTTATAATTTGGCTGTTTAAAATGCTATTAAAATATATACTTTGATAAGGATGAGTTTTTATTATTGAAAAAATATTATAAAATAATGCTATAAGTGAAAATATTACGTAAAATTTGTTATAAATTTTCAATTTCAAAAATTTAATTTTTATTAAATACAAAAAATTTATTGAAAAATATATTATAAAAAAATTAAAAAAATAAAATAATCTCCAACCATTGTACATCGGAGCATTAAAAATTTGAAATAATAAGTAAAAACAAACTATAAATATTATTATAATAAAATCTTTCTCTTCTTTTTTACTTCTCCATAAATCATTAAAAATAGAATTTGGAGTAATTTTGATGTACCTTCTTATAATTCTAGTAAAACAGTAAAGTAAACCAAAAAAAAATAAAATTGATTGTACTAAAGGTGTGGAGATAAATATCCAATTCAACAAATAAGTCTCAGGTACTAACCTATTAGATATAAATTCTCCATTATATAAAATTTTTACATCAATCAAATCTCTTGTTAAATATCTGAATATATCTAAAAAATTGTTCAATGGACTTGACCATAAAAAAGGCCAAAATAAATAAAGGAATACTAAAAAAAAGAATAAATAAATAAATATTTTTTTTAGATCCTCAATTAATTTTTTTTTATAGAAATTTTTTATCACCACTATAAATATAAAAATGATTGGGATTAATAACGAAAAGATTCTTAAATTTACTGAAAGAGACGAAAATAAAGCCAAAAAAAATAAATTTGAGAAACTTATTTTATCAATAGATTTAAAGAAAAAATATAAAGAAAAAGTAAAAAATGAGAGATACAATACATCTTTATATAAAAAACTATCTCCAAATATTCTAGGTGTTGTAACGTATAAAATTAATCCAATAAAACTTAAGAAAAAATTTTTATATCTTTGAAAAAGTATCTTATAAAAGCAAAAAGAGCTCAAAAGAAATATAAAAAAACTTAAAAGATGTTTTAAGTAATATATTTGTTTTACATTATTTATATCAAAAGCAACTTCTATAAATGCAACTGGCAAATCTAGAACTACTCCGTATCTATTAAAATAAGATGGTCTATTTAGAGTGTAGTCATAAATACCATTTATTTTGATTTCTGTAATTTCTTTGAAATAATCAAGTCTAAAAATGTCTGATATATAATTTAACCAGAAAAGACCATTCAATCTATGAAATTTTTCCTCAATATGGATACCAAAACTCTCATGAGTTAGATAAGTAAATATTAAGGTAGTAAGGTAAAAAAAAATTAAAAAATAAGTATTTTTTTGTTTATAAAAATTCAATTTCATTATATTTAGTACTTCAAATTTAAAATTACATAACTTTATCTTATATATAGTAAAATTATAATATTAATTATGAATATTCACGAGCATCAAGCTAAAGAAATTCTGAGGGAATATGGCGCGCCAGTATCAAAGGGAGTAGTAATTTTATCTTTAGATGAGATAAAAGATAAAATAACAAAACTAAAGAGCAAAGAATTTGTTTTGAAAGCTCAAATTCATGCTGGAGGGAGAGGAAAAGCTGGAGGAGTGAAACTAATAAAAAATTTACATGAATTAGAAACCGAAGCTAAGAAAATGATGGGCAAAGTACTCATAACTCATCAAACAGGACCAGATGGCAAAGAAGTTAAAAGGCTCTATATCGAAGAAGCTTCAGACATATTAAAAGAATTTTATTTATCTTGTTTAGTAGATCGAGATTCCTCGAAAATAGCTTTTATTAGTAGTACGGAAGGTGGGATGGATATAGAGAAAGTCGCGCAGGAAAAACCAGAAAAAATTATTACAAATAAAATTGATTTAAAAGATGAGGGCCCTAATAAAAGTGAGATTGATAAGATAATTTCAATTTTTAACTTTAGCGAGGAGCAAAAAAAAGTTGCTAATAATTTAATTCAGGCTTTGTATAAAATAATACTCACCAAAGACGCAAGCCTTATAGAGATCAATCCACTAATTATCACTAAAGAAAATAAAATTGTATGCTTGGATGCTAAAATGAACTTTGATGATAATGCAATATTTAGAAGACCAGAAATTTTAGAATTAAGAGATCTTAACGAGGAAGAGCCAGCGGAAATAGAGGCAAGCAAATATGAACTCGCATATATAAAGCTAAACGGTTCAATTGGATGCATGGTTAATGGTGCTGGATTGGCTATGGCAACTATGGATATAATAAAACAATATGGACAAGAACCAGCAAATTTTTTAGATGTAGGTGGTGGAGCTACAAAAGAAAAAGTTACTGCTGCATTTAAGCTTATTCTAGCTGACAAAAATGTTAAAGGAATTTTAATTAATATTTTTGGGGGCATAATGAGATGTGATGTATTAGCTCAAGGAGTAGTTGAGGCAGCTAAACAAGTAAATTTATCTGTTCCTTTAGTTGTTCGTCTTGCAGGTACAAATTTTAAAGAAGGTAAAGAAATATTAGAGAAATCAAAATTAAAGATATTATCTGCATCAGATTTAAATGATGCTGCTGAAAAAATTGTGGAGGCTATTAAATAGATGTCTATTTTAGTTAATAAATCAACAAAAGTAATTTGCCAAGGATTCACTGGTAAACATGGAACTTTTCATTCTGAACAAGCATTAAAATATGGAACGAATTTAGTTGGAGGGGTAACACCTAATAAAGGCGGTCAAACTCATCTTGGTTGTCCAGTTTTTAATACAGTTCAAGAGGCAAAAGATAAAACCTCAGCCAACGCAACTATGATATATGTGCCTCCAAAATTTGCTGCTGCAGCAATTATTGAGGCAATTGATGCAAAAATTGAATTAATAGTTTGTATTACTGAAGGGATACCTGTTTTAGATATGTTGAGAGTAAAAAAAATATTAAAAAATGGTAAGTCAAGGCTTATTGGACCAAACTGTCCAGGCATAATTACTCCTGACGAATGTAAAATAGGGATTATGCCAGGCAATATTCACAAAAAAGGATCAGTCGGAATAGTATCCAGGTCGGGAACACTTACTTATGAAGCTGTAGCGCAAACTACTGAAAGTGGACTAGGACAATCAACTTGCATAGGAATTGGAGGAGATCCTGTAAATGGAACTAATTTTATAGACTGTTTAGAACTTTTTTTAAAAGACGAAGATACAAAGTCAATTGTAATGATAGGAGAAATAGGTGGATCAGCTGAAGAAGAGGCTTCTGAATTTTTAAAAAAGGAAAAAGTAAAGAAACCAATGGTAGGTTTTATTGCAGGTTTGACTGCCCCACCAGGAAGGAGAATGGGGCATGCTGGCGCTATTGTATCTGGAGGTAAAGGAGGGGCTCAAGATAAAATCGAAACTATGAGATCTGCAGGAATTATCATATCTAAATCACCCGCAGATATTGGTAAAACTCTTTTTAATGAACTAAATAGTTGATTTTTAATTATTTATGTTAAAATAAATTAATGTCGTCTTCAGATAATAATTTAACCTACAAAAAAACATCATTCCTTACAGGTACAAATTCCGAGTTTATAAATCAATTTTATTCAGACTATCTTTCAGATCCAAAATCTTTGCCCAATAGTTGGAAAAAGTTTTTTGATGGATTAAGTGAGGATGAGAAATTAATTCTTAATGATCTAAATGGGCCTAGTTGGTCTCCAGAAAAAAGAATTAAGAAAATTAATTCACAAACAAATTTATTAAAAGAAAATTTAGTAAATTATAATGATATTGAGTTGAGTTCTATAAAACAAGCTTCACAAGACTCTGTTAGAGCGATCATGTTAATTAGAGCTTTTAGAATAAGAGGTCATTTGATATCAAATTTAGATCCTTTAAATATACAGGAAAAAAAAGAACATACAGAATTAAAACCAGAAACATATGGTTTTTCAAAAAAAGACTATAATAGAAAAATATTTTTAGACGGAGTTTTAGGACTTCAATATGCAGATCTCAACCAAATTCTTAAAATTCTAAAAAAAACTTATTGTTCTACAATTGGATATGAGTTTATGCATATGAGTGATCCAGAGGAAAAAGCTTGGATAAGAAATAGAATTGAAGGACCAGAAAAAGAAATAACTTTTACAGAAAACGGAAAAAAAGCAATTTTAAATAAAATGATACAAGCGGAAGGTTTTGAAAAGTACTTACATGTCAAGTTTGTAGGAACTAAAAGATTTGGTTTAGACGGCGGTGAGTCACTAATACCTGCTCTGGAGCAAATCATTAAACGAGGAGGAAATTTAGGAGCAAAAGAGATTAAAATTGGAATGCCACACAGAGGAAGACTGAATGTTTTAGCTAATGTCATGGGAAAACCATATAGAGCAATTTTTAGTGAATTTTTTGGTAAATCAGTTAATGCGAGCAAAGATTTTGAGGGTGACGTTAAGTACCATCTTGGAGCATCATCAAATAGAGAATTTGATGGAAACGTAGTCCATATTAGTTTAACAGACAACCCTTCACACTTAGAAGCGGTTAATCCCGTAGTCTTGGGCCAAGTTAGAGCTAAACAATTTTTTCATGAAGATAAAGAAAGAAAAAAAGTTATTCCAGTATTAATGCACGGAGATGCTGCTTTTGCTGGGCAAGGAATAGTTGCAGAGTGTTTTGCAATGTCAGGTTTACCAGGTCATAACATTGGCGGGACTATTCATATAATTGTTAATAATCAAATCGGATTCACAACCGCACCAAGATTTGCTAGATCTTCACCATATCCTTCAGACGTTGCAAAGACTGCTCAAGCCCCAATATTTCATGTAAATGGAGATGACCCCGAGGCAGTTACTTATTGTGCTAAAATTGCCACTGAGTATAGACAAAAATTTAATCGAGATATTGTAATCGATATGGTTTGTTACAGAAGATTTGGACATAACGAGGGAGATGAACCTTCATTTACTCAACCAATAATGTATAAAAAAATTAAACATCATCCAACTACTCTTACTCTTTATGGAAAAAAACTTTCAAGTGAAGGCTTAACATCTAGTACTAAACTTCAAAAGGATAAACAAAACTTTAAAAATTATTTAGAAAATGAGTTCTCATCATCTAAAAATTATAAATCAGATCTTAAATGGTTCGACGGTGTGTGGTCTAGATTTAAACCTGGTCTGGGAAAAGATAAACGAGGCAAAAGCGGTGTAGAGAAAAATATATTATCTAAAGTTGGAAAAGAAATATTTAAAATTCCAAGTAATTTTAACGCTCATAAAACTCTAAAAAGAGTTTTCGAAATACGAAAAAAAATGTTTGAAAGCGGTAAAGTTGACTGGTCTGCATCAGAGTCATTAGCTTTTGGCACATTGCTTATTGAGGGTTTTTCGGTCAGACTTTCTGGACAAGACTCTGGCAGGGGAACTTTCAGTCAAAGACATGCAGTTTTAAGAAATCAGGATAACCACGATCGTTATCTACCACTTAATAATATTCAAAATGGACAAAAAAAATTTGAGATAATAGATAGCTTATTATCAGAATTAGCAGTGCTTGGATTTGAATATGGGTACTCCTTATCTGAACCTGAAACTTTAGTTTTATGGGAAGCACAATTTGGTGATTTTGCAAATGGGGCGCAAGTTATCATTGACCAATTTATTACTTCTTCAGAAGCCAAATGGGGAAGGGCAAGTGGACTTGTTATGCTACTTCCCCATGGTTATGAAGGTCAAGGACCCGAACATTCATCAGCAAGATTAGAAAGATTTTTGCAATTATGTGCAGGGGAAAATATTCAAGTAGTAAATTGTACAACACCATCAAATTATTTCCATGTTCTTAGGAGACAGATGCATAGAGAGTTTAGAAAACCTCTAATTATAATGACGCCAAAATCACTGTTAAGACATAAGAGATGTGTATCCGATTTGTCTGAATTTATCACCAAAAGTTCTTTCCATAGGGTTTTGGAGGATGATGCTTATACCAAAAGTAATAATTTAGTTTCCCTAAAAAAATATAATAAAATAAAAAAAGTCGTGATGTGTTCTGGGAAAATTTATTATGATTTATTAGAGGAAAGGGAAAAAACTAAGACAGATGACGTGGTTTTTATTCGACTTGAACAACTTTATCCCTTCCCTGCTAAAACTTTAGCCAAAGTGCTTAAAAATTATAAAAAAGCAAAATTTATATGGTGTCAAGAAGAGCCAAAAAATATGGGAGCGTGGAATACTGTAAGAAATTACATTGAAAGAACTTTAGAAATGATTAATTTTAAAGGTATTAACGTAAAATTTGTGGGTAGGTCAGCTTCTTCTACTACTGCGACTGGAAATGCTAATAAACACCTTGCACAACAAAAAGAAATATTAGAAAAGATAATAAAACATTAATGTCAGAAAAAATTACAGTTCCTACTTTAGGTGAGTCAGTCACTGAAGCAACAGTTTCAAAATGGTTAAAATCTAAGGGAGAAAAAGTGGTAGCTGATGAACCGATAGTTGAACTAGAAACTGACAAAGTAAATGTAGAGGTGCCAGCTCCTACAAACGGCATTCTTGGAAGTATAGAAGTCAAAGAAGGTGAGACGGTTAATGTTGGATCACTATTAGGTACAATTAATAATGCAGGTAAAAATGATAGTGCAGATGATAATGAGGTTAAATCATATAATCCTCCAAAAAAACCAGAAAAAAAAGAACCTAAATTATTTGATAAAAAAATTGATATACAGCAAACAAAAAAAATTAAGCCAAAAATTGAGGACCAAGTTCTCAAATTAGATATTGAGAAAGTCGAAGACGAGCCTCTAATTTTAGATGAAGTCCATGTAGAAAAGAAAAAATTTGAGAAACCGTCAAAAATTCAAAAAGAATCAAAAGTTTCACCTGCAGCAAGAAAAATGGCTAGCGAGGCAAAAATTGATTTAGATAAAGTACAGGGCTCCGGAAAAAACGGAATAATTTTAAAAGAGGATATTATGGATCTGATGGGCTCAAAACCTGCTCCATCAGAAAGAAAAATTAAACACGGGCCAGAGGAAAGAGTTAAAATGACAAGACTTAGATTAACAATCGCAAAGAGATTAAAAGAAGCTCAAGAAAATGCAGCTATGTTAACAACATTTAATGAGGTGGACATGAGCGAAGTTATATCTATGAGAAATGAGTATAAAGAGGAGTTTCATAGTAATTATGGTGTTAAACTCGGCTTCATGTCTTTCTTTGTTAAAGCTTGTGTAATTGGTTTAAAAAATTTTCCTGCTATAAACTCTGAAATTCAAGGAGAAGAGATAGTTTATAAAAATTATTACAATATCAGTATTGCTGTTGGAACCGAAAGAGGTTTGGTTGTTCCAGTGTTAAGAGAAACTGATGAAATGTCTTTTGCAGATATTGAAAGTAATATTTCTGATCTTGGTCAAAAAGCTAGAGATGGAAAAATTACTATCGAAGATCTTCAGGGAGGTACATTTACAATTACGAATGGAGGAATTTACGGATCAATGTTATCTACTCCAATTTTAAATCCTCCACAATCCGCTGTTTTGGGTATGCATAATATTGTACAAAGACCAGTTGTTGTTGATGGAAATGTAGAAGTGAGACCTGTTATGTATTTAGCTTTATCATATGATCATAGAATCGTAGATGGTAAAGAGGCTGTTTCATTTTTAAAAATTGTAAAAGAATCTTTAGAGCAACCTAAAAGATTGTTTTTAAATATTTAGTATGAATAATTTTGATTTAGTAGTAATTGGAGGAGGGCCAGGCGGTTACGTCTGTGCTATAAGAGCTGCACAACTTGGTTTAAAAACGGCTTGTGTGGAGTCCAGAGGCACACTCGGAGGTACATGCTTAAATGTTGGGTGTATTCCCTCTAAAAGTTTATTAAATTTATCAGAGAATTTTCATAAAGCTCAAAAAGATTTCAACAATCAGGGAATTGAAATTGATGGAATAAAGTTAAATGTTGAAAAAATGATGTCAAATAAAAATAAATCAGTTCAAGTTTTAACTAAAGGAGTAGAGTTTCTATTTAAAAAGAATAAAGTTACTTATATTAAGGGAAAAGGAGTTCTTTTTTCAAAAAACGATATAGTTGTTTACGATAATAATAATAAAACAAACTATAAAGCAAAAAATATAGTTATAGCCACTGGATCATCTGTAGCATCATTGCCAGGAGTTGAAATAGACGAAAAGAATATAATTTCCTCAACTGGAGCCTTATCTTTAAAGAACGTTCCAAACAAATTAGCTGTTATTGGAGGAGGTTACATTGGTTTAGAAATGGGATCTGTTTGGTCAAGATTAGGTTCCAAGGTTACAGTATTAGAGTATCTTGATCATATAACTCCAGGTATGGATATGGAAGTTTCAAAGGAATTTAAAAAGATCTTAACCAAACAAGGCATTAATTTTAAAATGGGGTCAAGAGTGAATAAAGTAATTAACTCCTCGGAGGGCGTTTCAATAAATTATACAGATTTAAAAAGCTCAAAAGAAGAAACATTAATCTTTGATAAAGTACTCGTATCAGTTGGTCGAAAACCTTACACAGAAGGTCTTAACTTAACAAAAATAGGAGTTAAAAAAGACTCAAAAGGAAGAATAGAAGTAAACAACAAATTACAAACTTCGATAAAAAATATTTACGCTATTGGAGATGTAATAAAAGGTCCCATGCTTGCACACAAAGCTGAAGAGGAGGGTATTGCAGTTGCAGAAATTTTAGCTGGCCAAGCAGGTCATGTAAATTATGATGTAATTCCTGGAGTTATTTATACTTCACCGGAGGTAGCAGCAGTCGGCAAGACTGAGGAACAACTCAAGGAGGAAAAAAAATCTTATAAAGTTGGAAGATTCCCGTTTTTGGCAAACTCCAGAGCGAAAGTTAACAATGAAACAGATGGTTTTGTCAAAATTTTAGCAGATAGTAAAACTGATAAAGTTTTAGGTGTACACATAATTGGTCCTCATTGCGGTGACATGATTGCAGAAATGGCTTTGGCAATGGAATTTGGAGCTAGCGCAGAGGATATTGCAAGAACTTGCCACGCTCATCCAACTCATACAGAGGCAATTAAAGAAGCCGCATTAGCTGTTGATAAAAGACCAATTCATTTTTAATTAATAAAAATTTAAATACAATTATCTCATGAAAGCTCAAGTGCTGTTACCAAAGGTTTTTAATTTTCCATTTACTTACAATTCAGAGAAAAAAAATAAAGTTGGAGATATTGTAGAAGTTCCTTTTGGTTCAAGAAAAGAAATCGGTGTGATTTGGAAAAATAAACATGAAGAACTTAAGAATATTAAAATTAAAAGTATTAACAAGAATACAGGATACTCAATAAATAGAAGATTAGTTGAATTTATTGAATGGTTTTCATCTTATAATATGGTTCCGATTGGTCTTGTCTTAAAGATGGCAATAGGTGGTAATGATAAATTTTTAAAAAAAAAAAATGACTTAATTGAAATTAAACAAACACAAGTTAAAAACTTTAATTTAAATAACGAACAAACTGAGGCTCTGGAATTTCTTAAAAAAATAAATAACAAATTTGATGTAGCAGTTTTACAAGGAACTACTGGATCAGGAAAAACATTAGTTTATTTTGAAAGAATAAAAAAAATAATCGAGAAAAATCTTCAAGCTTTAGTACTATTACCAGAAATTTTTTTAACGAATGATTTTAAATCAAGGTTTGAAGATTTTTTTGGATTTGAACCTGCAATTTGGCATTCAAAAATAACCCCTAAGCAAAAAAGAATAATTTGGAAAGGAATTATTAATAATAAAATTAAGATTTTAGTAGGAGCCAGATCAGCTTTATTTCTTCCTTTTAAAAAACTTGGAATAATTATTGTAGATGAGGAGCATGACAGTTCATATAAACAAGATGAAGGTGTTATATACAACGCAAGGGATATGGCAATCTCTAGAGCTAATTTTGAAAAAATTCCAATACATTTAATCACCTCTGTACCATCAATAGAAACATACAATAATATATGTAACAAAAAATATAGACATATAAAACTTTTAAAAAGATTCAATGACTACCCTCTTCCAGACACTAAAATTATTAATTTAAATATAAATAAAAATAAAAATAAATATATTTCTAAAGAAACAATAGAAATAGTTAATGTGTATCTTCAAAAAGGCAATCAAGTTTTATTCTTTTTAAACAGAAGAGGTTTTGCACCATATCTTATTTGTAAAAAATGTGGATATAAGCACGTATGTTCAAATTGTTCACTGTATTTAACATTTCATAAATTGATTAATAAAGTAATCTGTCATCATTGTTCTGAGGAAAAAGAAATTACCACTAAATGTAAAATCAAAGGTGATTGTGAATTTATAAAATATGGTCCAGGTGTAGAAAAAATATTTGAAGAAGTAAAGGAAATTTTCCCAGATAAAAAAATCAATATATTTTCAAGTGATTATCTTAAAACAAAAGATAAAACTAAAATTTTTTTTAAAGATATGAATGATAATAAAATAGATATTTTAATTGGCACCCAAATGATTTCTAAAGGATTTAATTTTCCTAAATTAAATTGCATAGTTGTTGTTGATGCAGATTTTTCTGGAAGAGGATATGATCTAAGATCTACAGAAAAAAATATTCAATTGTATCACCAACTAAGTGGAAGAGCAGGAAGATTTAGCTCAAAGTCATTGGTGATATATCAAACTCTAACTCCTAAAAATGCAACATTAAATGAGTTAATAAAAAATCAATCAGAAAAACTTCTTCATAATGAACTTTCTATAAGAGAAAAAAATAAATTACCTCCTTTTGTAAGACTTATTGCAATTATTATATCCTCAAAGGATAGAAGTCTTAGTTTACAAGGTGCAAGAGAGATTAAACTGAAATTAAATCATATAAAAGATATTGAAGTCTTAGGACCAGTTGACTCCCCGCTTCTCAAAGTTAAAAAAAACTTTAGATCTAGATTATTAATAAGGTGTAATACTCGATTTTTAATGCAAAAAAAAATTGCAAATATCTTAAATGGGCTAAAAATCTCATCAAAAATTAAACTTACGGTTGATGTGGATCCTATAAATTTTTCATAGCCCGAAATTGGTAACTTGATCATGGAATACTCTTATGATACGACCATCGCATAATTTCACAATAATATCTGATAATTAAAAAAAATGAGTTCAAAAAAATCTTTCTCAACTGAAACTTCAGAAAGGTACTCTCGCGCACTATTTGAAGTTTCTCAAGAAAACTCTGAACTGGAAAAGACAGAGAGTGATGTTAAAAAGTTTTACTTAATTATTAATTCAAGCATGGAGCTTAAGAATTTTATAGAGGACCCAACTCAAAAGATTAGCCAGCAAAATAATGTTTTGAACTTATTGGCAGAAAAACTTGACTTCTCAAAAAATCTTAAAAACTTTTTTTTACTTTTAATTGAAAAGAGAAGAATATTTTTCATACAAAAAATTCTAGATAGTTTTCTAAAATTGTGTTCAAAAAAAAGAGGAGAAATAAAAGCTTCATTAATATCTTCAAAAAATCTATCCAAACCAGAACTTGAAAAAATTAGTGAAGAATTATCAAAAGCTATGGGTTCGATTTTGAAATTCGATTATAAAGTTGATCATGAATTAGTCGGAGGGCTAAAATTACAATTAGGAAGCATCATGATTGATACGTCAATCAAAAGTAAGTTAAGAAAGTACGAACAAGCAATGCTAGAAAATTAAAATGACAGTAAATCCTTCAGAAGTTACAAAACTCTTAAAAGACCAAATAAAAAACTTTGGTGAAAAAGCTGAGGTTTCTGAGATAGGAAAAGTTCTTTCAGTTGGGGACGGTATCGCAAGAGTTTTTGGTTTAGATAATGTCCAAGCCGGTGAAATGGTTGAGTTCGAAGATGGATCTAAAGGAATGGCATTAAATTTAGAAAATGATAATGTGGGCGTGGTTATCTTTGGCGATGACAGAAATATTAAAGAGGGTGATACTTTAAAAAGAACTAACGCTATTGTTGACGTTCCAGTTGGTAAAGAACTTTTAGGAAGAGTTGTTGATGGATTGGGCGTCCCAATCGATGGAAAAGGTCCACTGTCAGTTAAAAATAGAAAAAGAGTTGAGGTTAAAGCTCCTGGTATCATTCCTAGGCAATCTGTAAACGAACCGATGCAAACTGGGTTAAAATCTATTGACTCTTTAATCCCAATTGGCAGAGGTCAAAGAGAATTAATAATTGGAGACAGACAAACAGGTAAAACTGCTGTTGCTATTGATGCAATAATCAACCAAAAAAAAATTAATGAGACTTCAGATGAAAAGAAAAAATTATACTGTGTATATGTTGCTATTGGTCAAAAACGTTCGACTGTTGCTCAAATCACAAAAACTTTAGAAGAAGCTGGGGCATTAAAATATACAACTATTGTTGCAGCTACTGCATCTGACTCTGCTCCATTACAATTTTTAGCTCCTTACACAGGCTGCACGATTGGTGAATATTTTAGAGATAATGGAATGCACGCATTAATTGTTTATGATGATTTATCAAAACAAGCAGTTGCTTATAGACAAATGTCTTTATTATTAAGAAGACCTCCAGGAAGGGAGGCTTATCCGGGAGATGTATTTTACTTGCATAGTAGATTATTGGAAAGAGCTGCAAAACTGAATGATAAAAGTGGAGGTGGTTCACTCACAGCGCTTCCTATTATAGAAACACAAGCAGGTGATGTTTCTGCATACATCCCAACTAATGTAATTTCTATAACTGATGGACAGATTTTTTTAGAGACTGAATTATTTAACCAAGGTATTCGACCTGCTGTAAACGTAGGTTTATCTGTATCAAGAGTTGGTTCAGCAGCCCAAACTAAGGCAATGAAAAAAGTCGCAGGCTCTATAAAGTTAGAATTGGCACAATACAGGGAAATGGCTGCATTTGCTCAGTTCGGATCAGATTTAGATGCTTCAACACAGCAATTACTTAATCGAGGTGCAAAATTAACTGAGCTTTTAAAACAAGATCAATACTCTCCGATGACAGTTGCAGAGCAAGTTATATCAGTATTTACCGGTGTAAAAGGACATCTTGATGATATCAATTTAAATAAAATTAAAGAATTTGAGAAGAATATAATTGAAAAAATTAAATCTGAAAAACCTGAAATTATCACTTCGATTAACTCATCTGGAAAACTAGATGAAAATACAGAAAAACTTTTAACACAGGTGATTCAAGAGCATAAAAATAAGGGTGATAAATAATAATGCCAAGTTTGGATGACCTTAAAAAAAGAATTAAAAGTGTAAAATCAACACAAAAAATTACAAAAGCCATGAAAATGGTTGCTGCAGCAAAATTGAGGAAAGCACAGGAGAGAGCTGAAAAAGGTCGTCCGTATAGTCAAAAAATGCAAAATATTATTCTAAACTTAACAAAATCAATTAACGACACGAGCAATGCTCCAAAGCTTCTTGTTGGAACTGGAAATGATCAAACCCACTTATGTGTAGTGTTGACAGCTGACAGAGGATTATGCGGAGGTTTCAACTCAAATATTTGTAAATTAGCAAAAACCAATTTTAAAAAGATTATTAAGGAAGGAAAAAACTTAAAAATAATTACAGTGGGATCAAAGGGGCTTGATCAAATTAAGAGAGACTACGGCAAATATATTATTAAAAAGTATAGTTTTAAGGAAAAAAAACAAATTTCGTACGATGAAGCTGAGATAGTTGGAAATGAAATAATAAATCTATTTAATCAGAATAAATTTGATAAATGTATTTTATTTTTCAATAATTTTAAAAATGTGATTACACAAGTTCCTCAAGCTCAACAAATAATTCCTGCTGAAAATAAGATTTCCCAAGTAAGTGATAATAATTTTTCTTATGAATTTGAACCTGACGAAGATGAAATTTTAGAGGATTTATTACCTAAAAATATATCAACGCAAGTTTTTAAGGCTCTTTTAGAAAATGCAGCAAGTGAACAAGGTTCAAGAATGACAGCAATGGACAATGCAACGAGAAATGCTGGAGATTTAGTTGATAAGCTTACAATTAATTATAATAGAAGTAGGCAAGCATCTATTACAAAAGAACTTATCGAAATTATTTCAGGAGCAGAGAGCTTATAGTAATGAAAAATAAAGGAAAGATAACTCAAATTATTGGCGCAGTAGTTGATGTTAATTTCGAAAATAATTTACCAGAAATTTATACTGCCCTTGAAGTAAACAATTCAGGAAACAAATTAGTTTTAGAAGTTGCTCAGCATTTAGGGGAAAATGATGTAAGAACAATCGCTATGGACGCAACGGAAGGTTTAAAAAGGGGTGATGAGGTATTAAATACTGGATCTCCAATTAGTGTACCAGTAGGACCTGAAACTCTTGGCAGAATAATAAATGTAGTTGGCGAGTCCATAGATGAAAAAGGTGATGTTAAAACTAAAGAAAAATGGCCAATACATAGACCGGCACCAAAATTTACAGATCAAGCAACAGAAACTGAACAATTAGTTACAGGAATAAAAGTAATCGATTTATTAGCACCTTACGCCAAAGGTGGGAAAATTGGTTTGTTTGGCGGAGCTGGAGTAGGAAAAACAGTTACTATTATGGAATTAATAAATAATATTGCTAAGGCACATGGAGGTTTCTCGGTGTTTGCTGGTGTTGGTGAAAGAACAAGAGAGGGTAATGATCTTTATCATGAAATGATCGAGTCTGGAGTGATTAAAACTGACGGAAAAGATTCAAAAGCTGCTTTAGTTTATGGACAAATGAATGAACCGCCAGGAGCAAGAGCTCGTGTAGCTTTAACAGGACTAACAGTTGCAGAATATTTTAGAGACAAGGAG
>MDSW01012194.1_pt1 | contig 19657 bp, 26 predicted proteins | sample 811171 | NCBI WGS metagenome assembly MDSW01 (sample SAMN05326641, study PRJNA326480) | marine metagenome | isolation source: seawater | place: Atlantic Ocean: North West | collected 2012 | reverse complement strand
TGATTATTATCGCCGTCGACGTCTTCCTTCTTTGTTTGGGTTTGTTTTAGAAGTAATATGATGAGAATTACATTAATGACTGCGAGGACAAAAATAATGATATTCTGCATTTATTGGTATTTTTTTTTTTTCATTTGGTCACATGAATTTTACTTAATAAAATAAATGGACTGTGAAGACGAACCACAATGGTTGCATGATGCATATAAAAAATTATTCGGTTTTAACATCAAACATTTATGGAAATATGATTGTGCTTCCAGGAAAACAGGTGATGTTGCAGTTCAACTAAAAATTAAGAGATTATGGTCAATTTGTTGAATATTTGTACAAGAAATCCGAAAGTATGACTAGAGTGCGATTACATGTGTATCAATAATAAAGGCCGAAGAATATGAAGGTTTACAATTTTGTAATAACACCATGGTGAATTCGAACGACTTTATACAAAGTTAGAATTTAAAATATGATTGTATATTAAATGTGGAAAGCAGAGCTCAGATTAATAGAGCTTTCTTTCAGAAGTTCTGGCAAAAAAAAAGCGGCAGGAAAAATTCACATAGACACGAGACGCGAGCAGCGTCAAGCTAGTATACCAGGTTTATTACCACAAACTACGGAAGAGGAAAATAAAAAAGTAGATGAAGATATGGAAGATCAAAGACTTACGCATGTTGAACCCACACCCACTCAACCTACGCATATTTTGGGAATCCAGTCTAAACAAATTACTGATGGTACAGAAATAAGCTTTGAAGAGGGTCCTTTTTATAGAACATTAGACATCATATCAGGTATCGATGCTGGAGATCATATCGAACATAGTCAAAAAGTGCCGATATCCCCTGAAGATGTAGAATATGTCATATCTTTAGAAACACTAGAAAAATTTGGATATTTTATAGTTCAATTAAGTATTAATAAGGAATTACAGCCACATTTTGTTCACAAAACTTTTTTAGAAAAAGAATTTCAAGAAATCAAGAGCGAAAAAGATATTGCAAATGATACTATCAATATACTGAAAAAAATAAATGGAAATGTGTTCTCACTTGTAATTCTGTACAGGAAGAATGAGGGGTCTTCTTCAAGAGATGAAAATAAACCCAAAAGATGGATTGTTTTTAGAAAAAAACATGATGATGTTGATGTACCGATGCATGCACATATGGTTGAATATTTTAATAAACGACCTCAAATATCGATTCCCGGTATGATTTATACTGCGGGAGCGAGTGAAGAAAATAGTATTATGTTATAAGGAATATAAATAGTTGTAAAAATGGCTCAAACATTTGCAAGTGTTTGGATTGATCAAAATTTATTTGATGCAAGTGTTTGGATTGATCATAATTTATTTGATACAAGTTCACTACAATCTATTCTGATGACACATCTCAGTGTGAATGCAAAACGTGGTATAAAAGAATACAATTTGATGGATTTGTTTTGGTGGGCAAAACATGTTCAACGAGGGAACGCGAATCGATTTATACAAAGTGTGCATCCACGCGAACACAAAACTCGTTGGGATATTAAATTGACATATGCATGGGTTGACAAAATGAAACAATCTAATATCGCATTTTCACAGGCTTGTGATATGTGTGAACATATTAAAAAGGTGAAAAATACCGGTTATAAAGCAAAAGTGGAATGGCATGCTATGATTGTTCATCCTGGTTCTCCTGCACAACCGATTCACATTGATGATGAACAATCTACTAAAAAGGGGAGGCGATTTTATTATACATTTATCATTCCACTCACATTCCATCCTGATGCAGGGGGGACATATTTTCTTAAGATAAATCAGACATTTACATCATTTGGTGGTGCAGCGGTTTTTGACGGAGCAGTTGAACATGCTGGTTTAGCGAATAAAAGTTTAGAAGATCGTGTATTCTTGTATGCTGCTATATTTACAGGACAAGATATAAATTGAATTTTATTCAGATTCTCTCTTGACTTTCTTTCTTGCACTAAATTCTTTCGGTATTTTGTCTTGCTTCGCCCACAACATTTTGCGCTTCATTGTATATCTCTTCGAAATGTAGTAGTTTTTGTAGGTTGATATACCTAAAATATGATCACCATCGTATTCTGCGTTATCGTAAAATACATCGTCTGCTATTGCAAGCGGTATAAATGACAACCCATTAGGAATGTCGTGGAAGGCGATTTTTTTAGTGTCAAACATGTCAGCGATTTTGTGAGCTTCAAAGTGAGGCAACGGCAAAGAAAACAGTGATAATATTTTCGATTCCAAAGCATGAGTTCTTCCATACCGTCTTGTATATTCTTCGCACAATGCTAGTCCATGTTGTGTTGCCCATGTGTAGTTTTCTGCAGAAAATCGAATCCATTTTGTTGTAGGATGATTCTTGTGTGTGATCTTGCATAATGCAAATGGCCATACAAATGGATTTAGTGCGAAACGAAGTGCAGTGCACAACATTTGATATAGCTCTAATATCATCTTGACGATATGTACATCTGCTTGCAATCTTGCAGCATCTTGAGGGTTTTGAGCAAGAAAAAAAAGATTCATTCGAAAAAAAATGTGTGAAGTTCATACTTGGAAAAAAGAATGTCACGCCGATCGCGTATTTTTTATTTGCGAAGAATGTGGACTTTTTAGCAAAACGAAACCTCAAGAATATGTGGAGGAAGAAATTGAAGAAGATTTAGATGAAAAGCAAATATCTAGCTGCAAGCATGAATGGGTTTGCTTAAAGGATCGTTGTCATAATCGAGGCAAAGGTAAGTATTTTGCCTACAAATGTACATTATGTAACAAGTTTCAGCGCAGATCTGCCTGATGTATCCGGGCGTCGTCCCATATTTGCTTCATAGCGAATATACCATTTATCATGAATATTTGAAAGTATAACGTATGTAGATTCTTCGTTATTTACTGAGGGATCGCGATAAACTTCAGGATAAATAAAGATATCGTCTGAATGCAAATCCCATACATTAAAATTAACTTTTGAAGTGGAAGAAATTTGCATGATTCTCCAAGGCATCGTTCTTTTGAATTGACGAGCTTCTTCAATGCATGCGTCAACACGTAAACGATTGCTTATAAAAGTACTATTTGGGTCGAATATGAATGTATGGATAACAATAAAATTGCCGGGTGTCGTATCGTCAAATTTAGGTCTTGTAGAAATCGTCAATGCAGCTTGTATTTTAGCTGAGAAATTTCGACTCTCCAGGTAAAGTATGACAGAATCGCGAAAGTTTCTCGTGGGTAAAAACTCTATATCAATATTTTCGTAGGGAGTGATCAACGACGGAGTATTCTTGACGATATGAGAGAATGCGCGTCTCCCGTCCCACGTCAAGTGACGAAATGTTTGTTTCTCGGAGATATATTTACCATCTGTGACTTTGAATGAGAATTCAGGAAACATAAGTCCAAGAAATATGTTTTGGTTGCATAAAACGCATAGAAGTGCAGAACCAGTGACGACGGCAGCACTTCGTAGCAACATTCGAAAAAAAAAATTATAACTGCCAAATATTACTTGGTGATCGGAAGCATAAGGAGTGCGATGTAGGCTGCTGTCGCGCCAATTACATATTGTTGTTCATCAGATAAAGATTGTAGTGCATGCGAAGCTCCAAAGCAAGAGAGCATGATTAGCGCATCATAAAATAGTATGCGCACACCGACTTCTTTTGCGTAGGAGCGAAATAAATTTATTGCTGGTGTGGATGGTAAGTAGGGAAGTACTAGGCTGAATGTAATATCATGTGTGAGTTGTACAAGAACGACTGCTATCGCACGAATGTACCAGGGTTTATCTTTTGTGAAATGCATTCCCAACCAGGTTCCTACAGCAATACTAATAACATCCATAATTATTGCGATAGCTTTTAGTTCTTTGTACCAATTCGTCAAAGCGTCACCTATTGTAATTTGCGTGAGTAAAATATTCATACATGCTTCAACTACTAGGGCTCCTACAAGTATTGTTGCGAATCGCATTTTTATGTAGCCTGAAATTTTTTGTTGCCAGTTTTAATGGAGACTTTTGTATCCGCAGGTTTGATTGCTACTACTGTATTGATATATTTTACTCGCAAAACTTCTGTATATACATGGTTGGATTATATACGGTACGACAATTTTTTTGGCGACAAATCGCTCCACACACAAATAGAAAACATTTCTAAAATACAAGATGTGATTAAGATTCTTGCTTCGATTGCAAAGCAACACGAAACAGATGATTTGGTATATACGATTGTAAGTGAAGTAAGAGACCATCCATTGACTGAGGAAGCATTGATGAAAATATCTCTGCTGCATAAGGAATTTGGAAAATCTGACGGGAAAGAAGGGTATGCTATTAATTTATTGTGGTCGTCTATAATTTATGCTATTCATGAAGTGTCTTAAAAAAAATATATTATTTAAGAAATGGCCCGCTATACATGCGGGTGGACGCATAGTATACTAACAAGTGAACCTATTACCAAATCTATTTTTCAAGATACATATTGTCAAAGAGATAGTCGCGGTGATATTATTGAATGCAAAGATATCCAATTGTATTCAGAATGTGCAATGTGGCCGTTTGCGGGATATTTTGGTGGTGGAGAAAAGACTCTCACTCCTTGTTCGTGGACTGAAACATGTGCAGTCGCAGAACCAACCACTGGAAGTAATTTACGATGTGCTCCTATCGGTGCCGCAATCAATAATCCAATGGATGCCAGTGATTGTTGTTCAGGATTTATGGATTCTAATAGTAGATGTGCGGTCGATACATCAGCTCCAGCTCCCGACGTTCCAGCTCCCGACGTTCCAGCTCCCGACGTTCCAGCTCCCGACGTTCCAGCTCCCGACGTTCCAGCTCCCGACAGAGGGGGTGGAGGGGGTGGAGGCGGTGGAGGGGGTGGAGGCGGTGGAGGGAGTGGAGGGAGTGGAGGGGGTCGCACATTTTCTGAGATGGGAGGAGGGTAGAAGACGAGCAACTAGGCCACCAATACCGCGGTGCTCGCCTTTTTTCAACGGCCGCCTCCCTCACCCCCCCCAAGGGAAATAACAAGGAAGTTTTTTTCGCCCGAAAGTGGCTCAAGCGGAGGCCAAAGTGGCTCAGGCGGAAGTCAAGGTGGCTCAGGCGGAGGCCAAGGTGGCTCAGGCGGAAGCCAAGGTGGCTCACCCCAAACCCAACGCCAAAGTGATGATTACAATCAATATGACTGATGCTGGAAAAGATTGTACAATTTTTTTTTTTGCTATTCTTTCAAATGGATAGCTTTAGTTACACGATAAATGATACGACATTTTTGAAGCCATGGGATCGTCCCAATATGCAAAATATTGAAAAATTACTGAATTTTTATAGCGAGAACTTTTATCCACAAAAATTCAATATTTACATGATTGGAAAAATGAATTCCAATAAACCTTACGATACATGGGATGTGGATTTATTGATTACATCGTATCATAATCCATCTTATAAGGAAATCGTTTCTTGTATGAAATTTTTGACAGAAAATGCTATCAATCAATTTTCAATTTTGGTGGATACACAATATTTTGAGAATGTGGATTTGGTTCAATTCTATTACGATTTATATAGTAAGGTCATCGATCATAATTTAGAAAATTGTGCGGTTTATACCTATTACCACACCATAAAAAAAAATGGTATCACGCTATTACAAAATGAACAACATGTTGGAGACGGTCTTTACAAGATTGATGAGAAAAATATGAATTGGACAAAAGTGAGAAATAACATAGAAAACGGTATCGTGTATTACAACCCACTTTTATTATTCAGTCCTTGTGAGAAACCGTTTAATTTCGTATAAGCGGTGGTATGAAATATGTACCTAAAACAATCATTGAACTTAGTAGTAATGTTTTAAACACACACATGTATTTTTTCGTGTCATCTTTTACTGTCATCACTATGAAAGGTTGTGTCAAAAATAGTATGCAAACGACAACTATAAATTGTATACATGCAATTTTTAGCATGGTATGTTTTCCAAGCATGTCATTACCTGCATCATAAGTGTTGCCCCATTTAGCTTCATTGTCCATTTTATATGTTCATATAAAAAAAATAAGCACAAATGCAGCATCTATTTTTTTCCGAATTGCCATGTGATCTGCGCTGACTAAATTGAATTATTCAATATCCATTTCTACTGTGCTATGTGCGATAAAAGTATCTACCTCACGTATCATTTGATCTAGATCTTTGTTAGCCGAATAGATTGCGTCCATAACACATTGGTATTCATCGTCAGCTTCAACTTTCATAACAAGATGTTTATCTTGCGGGTGCACAACAACACATGCTGCAAATTTCGCGCCATTTTTAAACAGACGAGGACGTAGCATGCACCCAATGGTATGACCTTGTTCATCAATCTTGTATTCTCGCATCTCTTTTTTTGTTATGATACTTTTCACGAATCTGATGAGAAAAAAAAATTCAAAAAACATGATTTGTATTCTTTGCATAAGTTTATTCAAGCCCGGTGGATTTCCAGGTATTTCGAAACAAGAAAAGTCTGTATATAGTCCTGGTGAATTGTTCAAATATAGACACGATATGATGTTATGGTTTTGTCATGGAAATAATATGCATAAAGCTCCATGTTTGGTTCATGCAAAACATTATGATGTAGGTAGTTCAAATGAATCTATGACGAAAGAATCCTTTGACCATTGGTTTGATATGGATTTGAATATAACAGGACTTGAATTTCGAAAAAAAGCTTTGTCGGATTACAAGGAAATGTTTACGACATTTTGCAATACGGTGCAAACCAAAAATGCGGACCATATTTGTTCAATATCTCTATTTCGAGAAAAGTATACTGATATCTTTTAAACTGATAGGTCGCGATATATTGAAAAAATTGCCGAATTTGTTGAAAATTTCGCCAGCAATAAAATATCATGATATGTTTTGCATCTTATTCCATTGATTGCGATAATTTTATCATCTAATCGTAGTACTTGATATGCATGAGTCCCTTCATCTAATGCACCAATCACCCCATCAGAATCGAATTCAATTCCGAATTGCTTGTTTTTATTTTTGTAAATTTGAAATGTATATGTGATTTCATGTTCCATTTTTTTCCGTTCTAGTGTTTTTTTAGGACTCATATTTACTCACTGCAAAACAATAATTTTGAGATACTCTAATATACGCTCTCTATTAGCGCTTGATGATGATAGTGATTTTAAATAGTCGATGGAAGAATCGCACATAAGACACGTCCTTTGGCGGGTTCAAACATCTTCACATTATCAAAGCTTGCAAGTTCTGCAAGAATATTGTTTTGATAATCCTGCAGGTACGGTTCTCCTTTAAGCATTCTATTACTTGGCATCTTGTAAGGAGAAATATCGCACATGATCACCTTTTTTTTGGCAACTCGTAGAGCATTTTCCAGAACATTTTTTCGTGCATATTGGGGCATTTCGTGTAGTGCGAAAAAAATGGTGACAACATCAAAACTTGATTCGTCGCCGAAGTTTTCTGCATTTGCAATTTCAAAGAGACCATTGGGACCACGACGCCATCGAGCTTCTGTTATCATTGCCTTTGATGTATCTATACCTAAAACATGTTTATTTAATTCCGTTTTATATGGTGTCGATGTACCAGTTCCACAACACATATCTAATACTGAATCATGATTGTCTATCATTTTCGTTAATATTTCATCACGAACATTTCGACCTTTATATGAAAAAGTGTTTATAAACTTAGTGGCTGCCCGAGCAAAGAATGCACTGACTTTGCCATTACCGACTTCGTGTATACGTGGATCATTCCAATAGTAAAAAAATAGAAGCATGTTAAGCATCTTGATCATTTTTCAAATTTTTTTTTATTCGTTTGTCATACGTGAATCTTCTGTCAGTTGAGTGACATAAGATCTGCACGGAGATCGTTTCTTGACCGGCGAATCAGCCTCATCTTCTGAACTATCCTCAGTGGTCTCTTCTCTGTCGTCGTGATGATCAGATTTTTCATCTTCAGACTCATACGAATAACGGTCTTTACGCGAATGATGGCTTCGTTGTGTGTCAGATCCTTCATCTCTACCTGACTTGTATGTCTCCGATCGGTTGTCAAATCGTTCATCTCTACCTGACTTGTATGTCTCTGATCGTTTGTCAAATCGTTCATCTCTACTTGATTTGTATGTCTCCGATCGGTTGTCAAATCGTTCATCTCTACTTGATTTGTATGTCTCCGATCGTTCGTCGAATCGTTCATCTCGATGAGTGTCGTATTTTAGGGAGCTTCTACCGGTGTCTGACATTCTGTCATTGTCCTTGCGTCGTGCATCTGAAACCGTTGAAAGTCTTGCATTTGAAAGAACGTCTTCGCTTCGATTTCGCGTTCGCTCTGTTTGCGATAAAGTCACGCTTGATAGACTTAAAGAATCGGTATCTTTTTTACTACGTGACACATCAGAAGAACGATCAGAAGATTTATCTCTGTCACGTCTAGCTGAATACCCTAATTGAGACACAGAATCTTCTGGTATTATTGAATCTTCACAGTCGCTACGACCTCCTGTTTCTTCTTCTTCTTTTATAGGAGCACTTTTTGGAGTCACTCGGGGTTGTGCGCGATGTTTAGTTTCAATTTTCACATATTCATCTCCCAAATAATCATAGAGTGTGTTTCGGATGCATTCCATGCAAACGCATTTTTGTTCTAAAGGGCCTGCTAAGAAATATTTTCCTTCTTTCATGAACTTATGGTCTGCGACTTGCTTGAGATATGAGTGAAATACGGATTCAAATTTAGGTAAATTTATCATTATCTTTATGTGATGATTACCTCCACGCATTGCCTTTACATAATTTATGTATGTTTGTTTGAAAAGCATCGCGTAATCAGGAAAGTTTTTCGTTATTTTTTCAATCTCGCTTGTAATTACGGATTTATCCCAACCTGGTACTTTTAATAGACATTCTCTTAGTCGTCGTTGTTGTGTTGGTCCACAGGTTTCGCACAAATCGCTATATGCATTTTCGGTTACATGTCCGAACATGGTCAAGTATCTTTGTCCTATTTCGTCGCCGAAAATTCCCGAAAAGATTTGATGATTGAGATTCATTTTTTGTTGTAAGGACAAAATATTTGAGTGTTGAACACACGAAATTGAGTATGCGCATTGTGCTCAAAAAAAAGACTATACCGTATCCCAGCTGATGTAAAGTTTACTTTCGTTCGGGACCTTCAAATCTTAAATTCTTGCTACGCACACCGCCACGTGCTCGGCACTTTTTGGACTTTATCGACCAGGTACAATTCGGACTTCCCCAACATGATCGACTCGTTTTCTTGTCAGTGCATGTAACTGTCGATGGTTTCGATGATGAAGAAGAAGCGGTTGGTGTATCATCCAAAGATGGCTTGACTGGAACATTGATTGTTTCGTCATGGTTGTAACAGAGATCACGAACAAATTGCGCAATGGCGACTACAGGTCTGCCTGGAATATTTTTGATTTTCAGCGTTGGTACTCTACCTTCATCAGTAAACACTAGTGTATACCCTAAATCATGTTTCTTTGACAATTTGTTGACCTTATCTGCAAACGACTTTAGGCGTTCAAGTCTATCTTTGGTATCTGATTTAGAGTAGACATGGGTGAATCTTGCGATTGTTCCGTTTGGGTTGTACTTGTATTTGAGTCCTGTATCTCTAAGACTTCTGCACTCGGTGGGCATTTTTTAATAACCATCAAACAAAATAATTTTGATCTGATGAGAAGAATTGTCGTCGTTTGGATGCTACAGTGGTTAAAACAATACACACTGGTATCCAAGGAAAAAGTACATCATCATCGTACACAATCTCTTCATGTTCGTACATTTACTCATGCTAATAATCCCAGAAAAAAAATTGAATCAGAATTGTTTGAATAATTCGAAATTATAAATATGAGTTCACCGATGCTGAGTGAATCCGAAATTTGGTATATTGTACAAGCCTATTTTGAAAAGTATGGAACCGTTCGACATCAGATTGAATCATTTGATAACTTTATGACTACTTCTTTACCTCATATTATTCAAGAATCTTCTGAAATTCTGCTAAATCAAGGTAGCACGAAACATGTTATTGCATTATGTAATGTCAGTGTTCAAAAACCTGTTATTCAAGAATGTGATGGTTATGATCGACCAATTATGCCCCACATGGCACGAATGAGAAGCATAACTTATGCATCTTCTGTCATGGTGGATGTGGTGCATGATATTAAAACTCCAGATAAACACGAGCGAAGAGTGTTTCGAGAGGTACTGCTGTGCAAACTACCTGTTATGGTGGGGTCTTCATTTTGTCATACATACAAGGCAGATAGAATTCATGAATGTCGTTTAGATCACGGAGGTTATTTCATCATTAACGGTATCGAAAAGGCTTTACTTGCACAAGAAAAACTTCATACAAACCAAGCATATATATTCAATGTGAAACAACCCTCAAAATATCAGTTGGTCTGCGAAATCCGTTCATGTCACGAATTGAAGATGAGGTCAACTTCGACATTGTACCTCTATATCACAAATACTAAGAAGGGCGCGACGCCTGAGATGGTTGCGAACTTACCGTTTATTGATATGCATATTCCGATTCTAGCTCTTTTCAAGTTGCTTAATGTGAATACGCGTGACGAAGCTCTGAAATTGATTGTAGGTGATTTAGATGCGGAAGAAAGTCGATTACTATGTGGAATTCTCGATAACGATACTACTGCGGATATGTCTTCAGATGAATTATTGGATTGGTTAGGTCGCGAAGGCACAAAAGAACCAACAAAAGAACGTCGTATGAAATATTTAGAGCATATTATCACGAATGAATTATTGCCACATATGGGATTGGTACTTACAGAAGATGTCAATCGCGCAAAAGCGTGTTATTTAGGTTTCATGGTAAGAAAAATTATTGCAGCATATACTGGTCAGATACAATGTGACGATCGAGATCATTACGCGAATAAAAGAATCGATACTGCTGGAATGTTAATGTCTCTACTCTTCCGACAAGTATACAGAACATATTTGAAAACATTGACGGCTCAACTCAATCGAATTTTAGATGCTAAGAAACTTGATTATACAAATTTGGGTGATCTTATCAATCATAAAAAAATTTCAGGTGCTTTCAAGTATGCATTTTCAACTGGGAATTGGGGCATACAACGAGGCAACACTGCACAATCGGGTGTTGCACAAATGATGAGCCGCATGACAAGCGTTGCTGCCGTTTCTAATCTTAGAAGAATCAATACACCAATTAATCGAGAAGGCAAAGCTCCAAAGCCTCGACAGTTGCATTACACAAGTTGGGGAATCGTATGTCCAGTAGAAACACCAGAAGGAACATCTTGTGGGCTTGTCAAGAATTTGGCAATGATGACTCATGTTCGTATTGGTACATATTCCGGTGCTATCAAAGAGCAATTGATTCGAATTAAGGATATCAAACTCATACCTCTTTTGGATGTATCAGATAGTGTTCGAGCCGACGGTGTTCCAATCATCGTAAATGGAGCTATTTACATGTACACGCAAGACGATTTCGATGGACGAAAACTATTGACTCGTTTGCGTGAATTACGACGAAAAAGCTTGATTCCTTTTGATGCTTCACTATCATATGTGGATGGCGCCATATGTATCGATTCTGATCCTGGCTGTCTTCTACGACCCTTAATAGTGGCGTCTAAACTTCACGAAATTCGCTCTTTGATTGCCAGTTCGCCTAGTTACGAACATTTGTGGGAACATCTCATCAGCAATGGTGCTATTGAATATGTTGATAAGCAAGAGGAGATCGATTTGCGTGTCGGTATTTCTGTAAACGATCCTGGACCTGAGTATACACATTATGAAATTCATGCTTCTCTTATAAATGGACTAGTTGCATCATTAATTGTGTTTCCGGATCATAATCAAGCGCCTCGTAATTGTTATCAATCTGCCATGGGTAAGCAGGCTGTGGGTATTTACTCATTAAATTATCATCGACGAATGGATGCTGTTTCTCATATCTTATGCGCACCTCAAAAACCTTTGGTGACGACACGTATGGACGAAATTCTGCATACATCTGAAGCGCCAACTGGAATCAATGCTATGGTAGTTATTATGTGTTACACTGGATTCAATCAAGAGGATTCGTTGATTGTGAATCAACAGGCTCTTGATCGAGGTTTGTTTCGATCGGTCAAATTTCAAACATATAAAGACGAAGAACGGACGAATGGCGCAGATGCTGAAAAATTTGAAAATCCTACAAAGGTGAATTGTTCTGGTCTTCGAGTGGGATGCTACGACAAGCTTGACGACGATGGAACTCTTCCGATTGGAACTGAAGTGCATGCGGGTGATGTCATTATCGGAAAAACAATTACGACAACAGAAATCGGAGAAGGTACCAGACGCGCTGTAAAACGCGATCGGAGTATCATGATCAAACATTCTGAAGAAGCTACCATTGACGCTGTTATGCAATCAAAGAATCGAGATGGTTCTCTACTCATGAAGGTGAGAACGAGAAAAACTCGAACGCCTGTTGTCGGGGATAAATTATCATCACGTCACGGGCAAAAGGGCGTAATAGGCACTATCCTACCTGCAGCTGATATGCCATTCACCAAAGATGGCGTGCAACCCGATATTATTGTGAACCCTCATGCAATTCCAAGTCGTATGACAATAGGCCAGCTGATGGAGTGTTTGTTGGGAAAACTTTGTTGTGTCAAGGGATGTCAAGGAGATGCTACACCATTTCGTGGAGTATCGATCAAACATATAAGTGCGGAGCTCGAAGAACATGGATATGATGGACTTGGTGAGGAAGTAATGTACAATGGAATGACAGGACAACAGTTGGAGGGCAAGGTTTTCATCGGACCTACATATTATCAACGCCTAAAACATATGGTAGCTGACAAACAACATTCACGTTCACGAGGACCTGTTCAAATTTTGACTCGTCAACCAGTTGAAGGTCGCGCCCGAGAAGGTGGATTACGATTTGGTGAGATGGAACGTGATTGCGTGATTTCTCATGGCAGTGCAAATTTCATATCGGAACGTCTATTTGAGCAATCGGATCCATTTGTGGCGACTGTGTGCGGTAAATGTGGACTTCTTGCTCACCCTGCTGCGGATAAAACACTGCTACGAAACAAAAAAGCCTATTGCAACAATTGCAAATCGTCCGATGATGTTCATGATGTTCGCATGCCATATGCATTCAAGCTTCTTCTGCAAGAATTGATGGCTATGAACATTGCAATCCGTCTGAGTTTGAAGAAGAATCCTGATGGCGAAGTCGGAAATAAATATGAATTGATCGACAGTATTCCACAAAATGTGTTTGCTTCTCAGCTTGATTTTATGAAAGTTTAGCGTGTGTAATTATGTAGTGTGGTTGTAGTGTAGTGTGGTATTATATTTATCCTTGAATTCATTAAATATACTATTTTGCTCGTGTGTACTTGTTGTACTTGTTCCTTAACGCATTCGGACTTCGATTCGGAAACTGATCGTTTCTTAACCCAACCCAATTCATCCTTCCATCTCTAAGTTTATATACACCCGAATCAACTAATCGAATTAACAGTGCTATATCATCACGTGTCCATGATTCCTGTAAAATGATATTATTAATTCTCTTACTTGACTTACCGGATACATTAGATATCTCACTAGACACAACTGCACAGAGAAGCTCTAGGGACATTTTTAATTTTTTTTTGCCGCAAAAATTTTTGCTGTTTAAAATTTTTTTCGAAAAAAGATGCCTCAATGCAATGCAGTTTGTGGAGATAAGAGATGTGATTTGAAGCAATGGCATAACTCTCCTCATTCGTTTGAGCAAAGAACAGGCAAACGTGTATGTTCAGTGGTGATGTATAAAGAAACGACCGAATTTACAGATGATGAAGATGCAGTTGATGATAATTGCAAACGACCACGTGGACGAGCTCCAAATGGAACGAATGGGATACCTAAGACATGGGTTGATGGTGAAGGATGGGTGGAGACTTTAGCATGTGTGACACCTTCGGCTCTCACTCCGGTGAGTCTTCCGGTGCTTCCACCTCCGGTGAGTCTTCCGGTGCTTCCACCTCCGGTGAGTCTTCCGGTGCTTCCACCTCCGGTGAGTCTTCCGGTGCCTCCAGTGAGTCTTTCGGTGCCTCCAGTGAGTCTTCCGGTACCTTCGTCTGCGTCTTCTCAGATAAATTTTGAAGAGAACATTCCTGATATGTACGAGAGCGAAGGCAAGAAAGAGCAACGTATTTTTTTTGCTTCCTGTTGTGCTGCTTTGATTGATTCAGCGTCGTTGAATATCAATATGTCTTCTATGCAATCGCTCTTGTTGTTACGTCAAAACGGAAGTATAAATGATGAGCACATTGTTAACATGATGAAGAAAATGTGTAATATGCAAACGACAACACTTTCAGATTGTTCAATATCGCAGATGGAGTTGAATCACAGTTTGCAACAAGCTCGTGAGTTTGCAAGAAAAGGTCGTGGTATTTTGTATTTAGAGACTGATGTTGGATACGCGACGCAGGAACTTTTATCTCATGGAGTACCTCCTCATTTTCTTCATCCTTGCAATAAAGATGTAAAGATTTGTGAAGCATTGCAGTGTAAATATCCAAAGGCGGTTGTTGAACATGGTATGATTGAAGATATTGCACAAAACGGTATTTGGATTGCTATATGGTATGATACAACATCAACCTGGTCTATAAAACATTCCAATCCAGCGTGGAATTGGGAAGTCATGCCCTTAAATTTTCGAAATACGGCTTTTTGTATGGTGAATTTGAGTTCCAGATGTCACGATACTGACTTTCATGCAAGCGAGTTAAAGAGATTACTTGAATCTGAACGCATGGGAAATGGTTTTTCGTGTTGGGCACATGGTTACAGAGGCAGAGGAAATGTACGTAACATGGTGGTAGGCGGCGGTTTTTACAGGTGCGAGACTCCATTTCCCATTCATCACTACGAATATTGCAGTTTGGTTATTCCAGTGAATTACTTTCCTGCATTTAATATCTCCCAATATTTGGTTCGTGAGAATTATTTGAAAGCGACTGTAAAAAAGATTCATGACGATGAAAAAGTGGAAGTGGTATTTTTAGACAAAAATGGTATGGCTATGAAGGAAACGGATCCTTGGCATCCTTCAGTAGATGAGCTATATCGTTTTCGTGATTGTTAGTCGGTTTGAAGTTGAAAACTGATCTCGTCAAACAAATCTTTTATTTTCTCTTCATCTGTTGCCCATTTTTTAGTCCTCGTCAGAAACTCTTCAACTGACTCAAAATACGACAGATGTTTTCGTTCGAATACTGACATTAGCTTTAATATTACTTCTCGTAAAATTTTGCTATCTTCCATTGCACCATGAATGTCTCTACTTTTTTTATTGAGGTAAAATTCCATCAAGTTATCCAAGTTTGCGATATTAAGTTTCAGGTCCCATTTTATCCAATGTAAAGTATCGACAAAACCGATGATATTGTGCGCAAGTGGTACATTTTCACATTCCAGCTCATGACGTAATACATTCGTGTCAAAAGATTTTCCATTGTGTGCCACTAAAATGACGAGACGAGGGATGCTTTCTATGTGCCTCATGAATTTAACTAGTTGTTCTCTTGGAGTGAGAGCGCCACATTCTATCAATTTTTCTCGTGAATACCCATGAACCATACAAGCATTTTCATCGATTTCGACACGAGGTACGATGAGTAACTCACCTTTGTACTCTTCATCTTCTGATACCCAACCAATGCTTACAAGTCTGCATCTAGAGATTCCAGTTGTTTCTGTATCCCAGAAAATTCGATAGCCGTCCGGCTCACTGCATCTTTTTTTGCTCATTTTAAAAAGTTTTTTGAATTTAAAAATATTGCAGAATAAAAAATGACAGTTTATGACTGTGGATTTACTCGAAGTTCAATGTCTGAGACTTCGGTAAAAGGAGAAGACTATGCAAAATTAGCAGATTCGGAAAAATATCAATTGTATAGTACATGTCCTAGTATTCCGTTTTTGGCATACATACCCCTTTTTGACGACGGGACTAAAGTTGATGATCTAAAAAATTTACACTGTTCCTTCACCGACTCTTGTGCTGAACCTGAACCGGCAGCGGGAAGCACTGCAGAGGAAGGACCTAATACAGCATGTGCTCGTATTAATGCAGTCATGCCACCGGACCAAGATGCTAGTGGCTGTTGTTCGGGATTTATAGATGATCAAAGACGATGTGCGATAGATCCTACACAAACTCTTGCGTCAGGACCAACTTTAACTGCAAGTGGAAACAGTGAAGTTATTAAAATGTCAGGCAGCAAGTCGTTCCAGACTTTTGCGACGAATGTTGAGTATTGTAATTCGAGTAATAGTACGTACACAGGCCTGCTTGGTGCAGCAAAACGCGATATCCAGGGCATGATTGACAGTTGCGCCAGTCGTGACGACTGCAATTATGTTTCATACTGTTGCGTTGATGGGAACGAAGCATGGGGTGACATTTTTCCAAGCTGCGATAATCCGGTTACTAACGGAACGCAGGCAGTTTACGATGTATACGTCAAAGATAATACGAGCGGTGATGCCTCAAGTGCGGCTCAATCAGGCACTGTCACTTTCAAGACCTACGCTAAAAATGTTGATTATTGTCGCGCTTCTACTGTTTCAAACCCCGGATTACTTGGTCCTGACAGACGCGAAAAACAAGACATGATTGACAGTTGCGCCAGTCGTAGTGATTGTGCTTATGTCGCATACTGTTGCGAAAGTAATGACGGGAAAGTATGGGGTGACTTATATTCACATTGCGATACAGTCACTCCTAGTAATCCAGCTGATCTTGACGCTTCAACTCAATATGACATACTAAGAAAAGATACGGGCGGTCAAGCTCTCACAGTAAGAAATTCTGCATCTGGTACGCCTTTCAGTACCTACGCTACAAAAGTCAGCTTTTGTAATTCAGCTACTTCAACGGATGGTTACACGGGCCTTTTAGGTGCGCAAACAAGCAGCATTCAGTCCTTGTTTGACCAATGTGCTAGTAATAATCAATGCAACCATGTTGGGTACTGCTGTGAAGATGGTGCCGGTAATGCGTGGGGCGATATATTTGCAAGCTGTAATACTACAAATAGAAATGCTGATGGTAGTGTTGAGAATAGCTACACGATTTACAAAAAAAACTAAAAAATATTGTCGAATTCGACAATATTTTTTTGCTCAAAAAACCTCACCTTTCACATGCATACACAAACAATCGTTTGCATTATCGTTTAATTTACGCACAAAATAAACATATTTTTGTTTTTCACAACATTTCCGTTGCTCACATTTCTGACATGGACTGTCTCCTCGACGCAGGCATGTGTGTCGGACAGCTCTTAAAGTGAATGAATCTTTGTAGATAAATGTAATACATGTTCCTTGTGATGCTACGGCGGTTCTCATGTCTCGCGCTACGCCTTCACGCAAGTTTGAGTTGATGATGAATGTATCATCCAATTGCAGAATATTATCTACTTTCAGCCAAGGTGCGACTAATCGCACTTTTTTCTGGTTCCATGTACAGAGTGCTTCGACCTCGACACATTCTTTTTCTACATTCACAAGAGCATGCATCCAATTAAAGTCAGAACTAACTCCATCAATCTTGTAAATTCGTTGGATGTATAGAGCTCTCCATTCATTCATTGTTATCCGATCGACGACTTCCTTCCACTCTTTATTAATTAATCGTGAATGCACAATATATAGTGCTGGTAATTTCATCAATACAAGAAATAAGCAATCGACAGGAAGCATTCTTGTTTGTATCTGACGTTTTAAAATCCACAAAATCAAAAAAGAAGTGCTTTAATTAGAAGACAATAATTAACTGTCAACAAGAATATGTCGTGATCTACCAACAATCATAAACAATATATTGTGTGAGCTATACCCCTTTACTCCAAAAAAACTGAGTTTGCTGCCGCATGTCATTTTTTTTCGAACTCTGTTTCAAATTTTTTTTTTCAGCTTATAAAAAATGTTGATTGTAATGATTTTGTTTTGGTGTGCGATTCTAGATATTCATGGGTTGAACCAAACTGCATCATCATATAATGAAGAGTATGGATCTGGTTTCGTGTCTGAATACGAATCTGGAGAATACGGGTCTGGAAGTCTTGAACCATGTAATGCTTCATTATATCTTGATTCAAATTGCACAATACCAGTAGTAGGACCATCATTCGGCACAGTCATAAGGACTGATAGTGGTATAGGTACAAGGACTTCTGGATCTACTATTTCTTGGTCTTATGATCATCATCAGTTGTTGTGTAAGGGTAGTGGCGGGTTACTATCGGCGACTAGTACTTTATGTACTAAACAATTGTCTATAAGTGTCACCACTAATCAACTTAGTCATAATGGTTGGGCCAATTGGAATTGGCAGTATCCGAATTACCCGGTTTCTCGTTGGTATGATGATGTAAATACTCTTCTTGGTGCAAGTGGCCGTTATGACTCTTTAGGTAAAGTTGTTGTATTTCAACTTGATTCTACTAATCCTGTTGGTTTAGTAAGTTTATATAATAGAGATGATGGTATATTCTATCAAAACTGGTTGAATAATTACGAAATATGGGTTGGAGATAGTACGGGTCCAGTGTTCAATTGCGATGCATTTCCAAGTTCCGGTTCTAATAGTCAACATATGCCTCAAGTGTTTACATATTCAAATAATCTTAATGATCAACAAGCTTGTACTATTTCTGCAGGAGAAACATATGGGACATCATATAGCAGTTCGTTGTATAACCATCGAATATCGCACGATTTATCTCAAATTAATGCCAAAAAGTGCTTTTATCAACACTTTACAAGATGCACATGGGAGTATTACAATTATGGTAATGCCAATCGCCATCATGTTCCGACTTCGAACAGCAAAGGAGGACGATATGATTCATATTGTCATGGTTTTAATGGAGATCGTGTCTTTTTCATTATGAGAAAAGACAAACCCATAAGTAATCATTGGAATCTAGAGAGCGGATTTCTCATATCTTTGATGGAAGTTGAAATTTTCCAAGATTATAGTACTTTCAGTGAAGCTGACTTAGGAGCATATACTTTACCCAATATGTATGCAGATATGGTAGAGAATACAGATCATGGTGGTCGATGTGAATTCTATAATCAAGGTGATTGTTGGGATTTTTGTGGTAATACTCCAGTGTGTGATGATTTTTGTGGTTCAGGTAGATTATGTTGTCGTATGAATTTTGGTAACGCTATATGTGCAGCGAGAGGTAATATAGGTTGTGCTAATAAACATTGTTGCGTACCTGATCCGAATGTACCTCCCTCCACGCCTCCGCCTCCACCACCGTCACCACCCTTATTTCCTACGCCGCCACCGCCCTCACCTCCGCCACCACCGCCGCCGTCGCCCGAACCCGAACCTCCACCACCGCCACCCCCTTCACCACCACCACCCTCGCCGCCTCCGCCTCCACCACCATCGCCGCCGTCACCACCGCCGCCTCCGCCATCGCCACCGCCTCCGTCACC
>MDSW01153625.1_pt1 | contig 19658 bp, 11 predicted proteins | sample 811171 | NCBI WGS metagenome assembly MDSW01 (sample SAMN05326641, study PRJNA326480) | marine metagenome | isolation source: seawater | place: Atlantic Ocean: North West | collected 2012 | reverse complement strand
CCAGGCTTAATTGATAGACCTTTTTTTTCAAGCTCAACACGTACCAGCTGTTCATATTCCGCAGCACCTGGCATACCCGCGAGAATTCCTAAAATTTGGTCATTCTCTACATATGGAATTATATCTGTTACCTGAATCAAAGTTGCACCTGTTGACATGGGAACTCCCTTAGGATCACAGGCATACTGAACCCATTCTTTAGACCCTGGAGTTCCAGCAGATAAGCTAAATACAAAATCAAAATCTACCACGCTATATACATTTTGCATAGCAGGTAATTCATTTATGGGCGTTCCATTTAAATCAACAGTATAAAGTGTTCGTATATCTGAAACAATTCCCTTAATAACAACTTCACCACCTGGTTTATATCCAAGATTTACATAGTCAACCCCGTTCTTTTTATTAAACTCTACGGCGACCTCAGAAAAGGCATCAGTTGACATAAAATTACCATCAGGCCAAAGAGCTATTCCATAAACAATAATATTTTTGCTAAACATGTGTCTTAATAGTGCTATTGACATTGGATGAATTTCAGGCTTAGTACTAGGACCATACTCAAAAGATAAGAGAACTCTATTGCCAGACTCTAATTTGTTAATTTCATCAAATACTCTCTGCGAATGCGGAGTAGGTCTGATAGGCAAAGAAAACCATTCAGGCTTTAAAAGTGGGAAAATTACTGCTAGCCCCACAATTAAAAAGATAACTCGCCTATCTAGCGAACCTAAATATATAAAAATATTTTTAATAATTTCCATTAATTACTCTCCCAAAAATGATCTTTCTATGCCTACAATAATTCTAAATGAAGTTGCAACAATTCCAAGCGCAATTCCAATCATTAATGCCCTAGAACCAGCTGTTGTAGGATAATCAAATATCCAATCTTGTATCAAAGGAATCAAATGTGGAGGATCACTATGCCAATTTAATTGAAATCCTGCACCAAAAAATATAATTAAGGAGCCTAAAACTATACCAAATAGAATTTTCCTATCTTTTATAAAAGGCGCAGAAGCTGCACCTACTCCAAAAACAATCAAAAATCCAACAAACCACCAAGGGATAAGCTCACCTATAGGCACTCTCCCCAGCATAAGAATAATACCTGCAACCAAAAGAAGAGTCGCTTCAAAATTACGTATTCGAAATGCTCTATAAGATGCAGAGGCAACGAAAAAAGCTAACAATGCAAACATTGTAGAAGATAAGGGATTAAATATATTAAAGAAAATCCAAGAGAAAAGTGAACCTTTAGCTTGCAAATGCGCTCCCCATTTTTTTGCTTTTAATTCAGTAGTAACTCCTACTCCATCTAGCTTTTTTAAAAAAGAATTTGCACCTGAAACTGTCATAAATATTTTAGGGAGCTCATATCCAGAAGCTGAATCATTAATATTTTTTTTAAATATTTCTGTATTTTCTACGCCTAATTCAGTTGAAGCTATTTTCGCAATTTTTTCAATATTTGAATTATTTATATCAGATATTAAAACATAGTTTGCACCTCTATAAAAGAAGCCTGCAAAAATTGCCAATGCAAAACCTAAGACTGCAAGTATACTATACTGCCAATTCTTTTGCTTACGAATTACTTTTGTTAACTGTAATTTCAACATATTTAATGATCCAAGAACAATTGCGAATGATGCTATAATATCGAACCATTGAGTTGCATCGTTATCCACAAAATCTTGGACCGTCTTATTATTAATAAAATGTCCAAACAGGGTCAAACATCCAATAAAGACAACAATAAATAATGGTATATATCGTTTTAAAAACATTAGAATTCCCTCTTAATTATCAAATAAAGTTAAAATATCATAGTCCACCCATCCTGCCTGAAATAGACCGTTCATAACTAAAGTAATAAGCATCGATGCCATAACTAATGCTTTGACTATATCTTGGCCTTTAATACTTCCAAGTAGCTCTGGTTTTTGTGATAGGTAAGCACTAGCTGTAAAAAACTCCTCTCCAATTAAAGTGTAGTCACAGGCCGTAACAAAAAATGGAATTTGAGATGGAGAGCCTGTTCCAGCTATCTGAATCGCACCGATTGAATTTCCAGTCTCTGCAAGTATAAGTGATTCTGCATAGAATTTGCCCAAATAAAAACATGCAGCAGGCTTTTCTCTTATCATTATACCGTTAACACCAGCGGCATATGCAAATTGATCATCGGTTAAATAATGGACCATATCATCATAATATAGATCAGGTCTACCTGCTCTTAAATAAGACTCTCTACAAGTCTCTCTTCCAGCTTCCATAACAATCGATTTTGATACGGGTACATTCAAACCGGCTTCATACTTTGCTGTCGTTTCAGCTACATGACCCAATAAATTCAGTCCTGAAACTGTTTCAACTTGATCCATGTCTGAAATACCAGGTACAAATAAAACTGATTTACCCATTTCGGTTGCTCTTCCTACAGCTTCCTCAATTGCCTTCAAACCAGGAATAGGTCTAAGATAAATTTCTTCACCTGACTTTGCTCTATCAATATAATAATACAAAGTCATAGAAACTATAACAACAACAGAAAATTTAAATGTTGTATTTTCAATAAATATATTTCCAACTCCCATAGAATAAAGCGCAATAATAACAAAGGAGGTAATAATTGATATAGCTAATTTTTTATTCATGTTCTTCTTCTCTATTTTTAGATATAGTTTCTAAACGCTCAATTTCTAAAAGTAAAAATTCTATATTCTTTCTATCTTCTAGCAATTCAGCAAATTTATAATAATAATTTGGCGAAATAAAAGCTGTTATAATCGGACCAAAGAAAATCATTAACTGTCCACCAAAAAAAGATAGATACTTCATCATATCAAGAAAAAATATTGCAGGTACTGCCATCCCCCTATCAACTATTTTCTTCGCCAATGACAATATCAGTTCTTTATCTGAATATATAACTTGCTGAGAATCTATCATGTTAAGATCATTTCTAAATTTGCACGAGGAATAATCTCAACAGCACCATCTTCAAAGCTAACTTCAGCAACACGTACCAAGGTTTCAGATTCCATTTGTGTTAGCTTTGGAGGCAATGATTTAACTGTACCAACCTTACCAAAGCTTGGTGCGCGAATCACTCTTACTAAGGACCCTTCTGAAATTGCTAAATCAGCCTCTTTAAACTCTGTACACTTATCATCACTTTCTGTATCTGGTATCAATATTTCAGGTCTAATAACCCCAGCCCTAATTTGAGTTGATCCATCTATCGATGCAAAACTTCCTTCTTTAGATGAAAGTAAAGAATATGTTCTTTCAGCCATAGAGATCCTGCCAAAACCTTCCGTAATAATTAAGCTCGGACCAACATCTTCTGACCCTGTAATAGCAACACCTAAAGGATAGCCAAGTATCTTTGAAATATCAGAATAATCAAAGCCGCCTGTAACAATACCTGCCACACCAATTTTCTTCGCATGATTAAATGTTTCAATATTAAGGAAAGATCCTCCTAAAAGAATCATACCTTTGTGACTTTCATCAATCATATCTATAGTTAATTCATCTGATGGTTTAGAAACAACAACTCTAAGAAGACCATTATTCTCGCCTCCTATTCCAAGAATGCCTTGAGCTAAAACACCCTCTGTTTCAATGGTTACACCTTCTTCATCTTCAATTTTAGTAATCACTCCTGAAGTATATGCTTTAACCTCTACAGGAATTGGAGGCTCTGAAAGAATAGCCTGACCAGTGACATCAGATATATTTGCTAACTTACCATCTATAGGTGATTTTAATTGACTTTTAAAAAAGCCAAAAAGCCCCTTGCTTTCAGCAATTACTTGTCCTTTAGATATTTCTTCATCTAATTCTACCAACATGCATTCAGTTATATTTTCAGGCTCAACATTTAAAGAATTTGAGACATTAAGCATCTGTACATTACCAGGCAGTTCTGTCGAAGCAACAACTTTATGAGAGTCAACGAAATCTCCTTCTTTTAAATGAACCATACCTTTCATTGGAAGCAATCTTTTTTTAATAATCTTTGTTCGAGATAGAACTTTTAAACCAGGGGTATATGATCTAGACATTTTCACCCTCCAAAATAGGATACTCTAACGTTGAAGTTGACCATTTCTTTAAAAATTCTACTCTAGAACTTGAATCTTCAGATAGCATAAATGGCTGCCTACCTCTAGTATCAAATACTATTCCAACCTCTCCACCGAATATTTCAGTTTCAACAATTTCATTTTTTCCAGAACCAATATCTAATCCTCTTCCTGGAATTAATTTTATTTTATGTGATTTATAAGGTGCAGGAATTAACTTAATTTCTCCAAATTTTAAATCACTTTTAATAGTTTGATTCTCCATCTCAATTTCATAACTTAAAACAATCTGATCTACCTTAGCCTTCCCTACAGGAGCAATACATGTTCCTAATCTAATCAAACAATCTTTCTCAAAGACTTCTACAGCTGCCTTAGCATGAATTGTTGATAGAATTCCTAATTGAGGCATCATAAAAATAGAATCAACTGAAAGTTGGGTTACTCCCTCAGGTAAAAAAGCATCTATCATCATTCTAGCAGCCTGATGCCTTCTTGGTGCGTGCGATAGAACACCACCTGATCCTACAAGCATATCTAAATCCATAAGATCTACAAGCGTCTCACCAGAACTTGATTGTTCAAAAGCATCTGAAATAGTTCTTTCAGTTTGAACACCTTTTAATTGCACTGCAAACTCTTTATGTTGTTCGAAAGATAATCTTAATGCTTCTCGTGCTATAGCCTGCTCAATAATTAAAGCTTCAAGAGATTGTGGGATAGTTGTTGGACGGATCATTTTATTTCCTATTCGATTAGTCAACTCTTTCTCATCCATATCAAAAGGGACCCACCGTGAAACATTCTTAAATCCAGATTCAGCCAATACATTACAAACAGAATAGCTCATGCCAAGATTAGCACTAACAGTCCGATTAAATTGATTTTGAAAAACTGAAAAAACATCTGTAGTTGCCCCTCCAATATCTACGCCGACAACTGATATATCTTCGTTTTTTGCAATTTTTTTTATAATTTCACCAACAGCGCCAGGGGTTGGCATTATAGGTGCATCGGCCCAATTCATTAATTTTTTATATCCTGGAGCTTGGGCCATTACATGTTCCATAAACAAATCATGTATCTTATCTCGACTAGGCTTTAAATTTTCTTCTTCAAGAGTAGGTCTAATATTTTCAACCATAATTAAATCTGAAATTTGACCAAGCCTTTTTTTAATTGGCTCCTGGGCTTTTTGATTTCCCGCATATATAACAGGAAGCTTGTAATTCATTCCAAGTCTAGGCTTAGGATTAGCAGCTTCCAAAATTTCTGCCAATTCTACGACATGAGTGACCGTCCCACCATCGATTCCTCCGGAGAGTAAAATCATATCTGGTCTCAGCTGCCTAATTCTTTGGACTTTTTCATGATAAAGCCTACCATCATTTGAGGCTAAAACGTCCATAACAATTGCGCCTGCTCCTAACGCAGCCCTTTGAGCGCTTTCACCTGTCATGCTTTTAACTACTCCACCAACCATCATCTGAAGTCCACCACCAGCAGAGCTAGTAGAAATAAATATATCTACACCTACGCCCTCTTTAGATGGAGATATAATTTTTTCCCCTTGTAGAATTTCTCTACCTGATAAATCTTCTAACTCAAGAATAGCATTAACAACCCCTCTAGTAACATCTTCAAATGGAGCTTCAACAGTAGTTGGAGCTTCACCTCTATGGGTCAATCTATATGCTCCATCAATTAATTCGATTAAGATTGCTTTAGTTGTAGTAGAACCACAATCAGTTGCTAAAATAAGTTTTATATTTGATGTTTCTATTTTTCCTATCCTTCTAAAATAAAATATTTACAGTATAGTAGCACAACAGGAGACGCAAATATAAGCGAATCAAAGCGATCTAAAATGCCACCATGACCCATCAAAATATTGCTCGTATCCTTAATATTAGCTTCTCTTTTTAATAATGATTCAGCCCAGTCTCCAAATTGACCAAGCACACCTGTAATTAAAGCTATAGAAATCACATCAACTACAGAAAAAATTAAAGGAAAATAATTTAATTGATAAAGAACTACTAAAAAAATAACACTGCTAAATGCACCCATAACAGTTCCAGTCCAGGTTTTATTCGGGCTAACCTTAGGTAGTATTTTCTTTTTTCCATATCTCTTACCAAAAATAAACGCAGCAGAGTCACATATCCACACAGATACAAAAACTGCCAAAGTAACTTTGAGTCCAATATCTTCAGGCAAATTCCTCAATTCTGATAAACTTCCAAGCATCAATCCAAGCCACACAAAAGAAAATATAATTATTGATATATTAAAAAGTGGACTATCCTTACCTCTAAAAATCTCTATCAACATTGAACTAAATAATAGGGAGACAACCAAGCTATAGCTTATAAGCTCAATATCATATCCAAACAATCTGTAAAATTGTAGAACTAATAAAAATAAAATTAATATGGGTATAACTGGGTCTCCACCTTTAGGTCTAACTAAAGGCTTGATTTCTTTTGCACCTAAAAAAATCACAATAGAAATAAAAATTGAATATAGAGGGACGAATAATGAATCACCTAAATAAATAATTGAAAGGAGTGCTGGAATTCCCAACACATTAACTAAAACTCTAGAAGAATTATTCTTTGCCATAAATTGATTGAATTAAGATGAAAAAATACAAGTATTTTCGATCTTAAACCAAGATGATTAATGAATTATATAATAAGGAATTAAATTTATATTACTTTAATTTTCAAGTATGAAGTTTGCTATTTGAACTAAATCTAGAATATTAACATTCTGATCCATTGTAAAATCAGCTGCACATTCATATAAAGGAGTACTAATACCTAGAATATAATTGGATATTTGTACTAAATCTAAAATATTTATTCCACCGTCTCCAGAAACATCTCCTAAGCTAACGCCGCAATCCATATTTCCTGTAGAATAAAATCGACATCCATTTCTACTTGAAGATTCTCTGAAAACATTCCAATATCCATCTGAGTTTCCTTCTGACTTAATATCAACAATAAACAAATTACTTCCAGAGCCAGCTAAAATTTCTAGATCACCATCATCGTCTAAATCAGTTATCATTGGAGAGCCTGAAAAAGGGAAATCATTTAATATTGGAAAATAATCATAATTAGAACCATCAATATGGAATGCTAATAAGTCTCCAGTATTTGTTGCAGCAACGACTTCAGGGTCACCATTATTATCTAAATCTGAGAAAACAACAGAACCACTTATAGAGCCATTAGTAGACACAGGCCAACCCGGAAGAGTCTCACCATCAGTCTTAACAGCATATATCATATTATCATCTGAACCAAAAAAGATATAATTTTCATCCTCATATAATAATATAGATGGAGAAGATTGAATCTTACTACCAGTCGGAATAGAAAATCCCATACTACCATCATCATTAATTACATAAAATGAATTATCATTTGATCCACTTAAAATAGCTATCATTCCATCGCTATCAGCAAAAATAGATGGAGCAGCTTGAATCTTATCACCTGTAGTAAATGGAAATCCTGGCGCAATAGTAGCATCATCATATATTATATATATATTATCATCATCAGTACCCAATACAATATCATCTATACCATTACCATTAAAATCTCCAAGCGCAACAGCAGCTTTGGTTTTTTCACCTAAATTAAAAGGAAACCCCTCAACATCTGTTCCATCAGGATTAATAACAAAAATCTGGTTATTACTTGAATAGCCTCCTACCACAACTTCTAAATCACTATCATTATCTAAATTCCCTATAGAAGGCGTTCCCATAAGAAATTTATTTGCATTATAATCTACTTTCAGTCCAAACTTGTCAAAAATATATAAATGCTTTGACTTTGATGTAATAACGAAATCCATATTTCCATCACCATCCATATCAGCACCGGCAGGTGAACCCCATATTTGGTTTCCTGTATCATAAGGAAAAACATCATCAATTATTTCAGATCCATCAATATTATAGATTCGAACGAAACCATTATTATCCCCTACAATTATTTCAAGATTTCCATCACCATAAAAATCTATTACTAATGGACTAGATCGAATTTCAGCAGTTGAAATTGGAAACCCATATTGATTTAAAGAAATATCGACAGCTAAAGATACATCTTTAGAATAAGTTGCAATTTCTTCTGAATTATTAACATAATTTGCAATTAATTCTAAATCCATATTAAAATCACCAAATGGAACATTACTATCTAATAGTATAGAATATTCACCAGTTATAGTTTCTCCAATCACAATATCACCTAAATCAATTTCACTCTGGCCAATAATATTACCACCCTCATCAATTGTTAAAGTTGCAACTGCATCCAAGGCATCTGTTTCAAATGAATTATTTGTAAAATTAAATGTAACTAAAAAACCCTCTCCGGGATTAAGGACGCCATCATTATCAGTATCATTATTTAATTGAACTTCAGGATTAGCAGTTAAAATAGGAGCACCATATAGATTATTTAACATTGTTTGAATTCTAGTATTAATTGCAGACTCATTATCGTGGCCTGCTTGCTTGTAATAAACTGTCATGGTATGATCGATATATACTGCACTAGGTAGCAAATTATCTGTATTAAACATCCCAAAAATAGGCGAACCCGTATCATCAGTAATTAATGGTGATCCGGAGTCAGCAACATTTCCCCACTGTTCACAAGAATATGGCTGATTTAAATCGCCTAAAGATTGAAAAATTAGAACATTTTCATTATCCGCCCACTCTGCAACAATATTATCAAAACTTGATAATGATGTATAACAAGATGGTCACCAGGTGGTCATCATTTCTAAAAAAATCACATAATACTGCCCACCATTTAAGTCGCCATTATATTCAGCAAAATTAAAAATACCATCACCATTTAGATCATGCTCATTCCCATAGCATATGTTAAAGTCCATATTTTGATGAGCACTTGTAACTGTTTCACCAACCTCATAGCTAAATAATTGACTAATAAATAAAATTGATATAGTTAAAAAATTTAACATGTTATTTTTTTATTTTAATTTTAAACATTCTGGTTCATTACTAGGTAATTGGTCTCCGCCTACACCAGCAAAAATAATCTTAGTCATACAAACCTCTTCCATAGGATCAGAATAAAATATTGTAGTCAAAAGACCCTCACCGGCAGGTATTAGCTTTGCCTGCATAGAAAAGGATAAAATCCTTGAATCACTATTAGACGTCTGGTATTCATTTGCCTTTAAAAGGCCACCATCAGCACTTGCAATTTTAACACCAGGAAAGTCACACTGAAAACCAGCTACAGGAGTTGTATTTTTTAGGTAAACATCGAAAGACTGCTTATCCTTATTATGATTTAAAAGTTGTAAGCATATTTCTTTATCACAATCTAATCTTTTCAAATCACTAACTGCTTCTTTATTATTAGAATCAACTTTTGAGGATTGACATCCAATAAATAATAATAAACACATCAAAACACTTAATTTCATTCAATTACATTCCTTAATTATTAGATAAAATTGACCCTAAATAATACAAATAATTTTATATTTATTTTATATTTTCATTTATACTAAAATAGATATATAAAATAATTATAAACCAAATATATTAATAAAACAAGCGTCAACTAAGATTAGCCAAGTACAGTATTAACTAAAGTAACAATATCCAAAACATCTAAAACGCCATCTTGATTCATATCGCCTGTTGTTAAATAATTTCCACTTAAAACTGTATTAACAAGAATCACAATATCAAGAACATCAAATATGCCATCTTCATTTAAATCTCCTAATAATACATTAGAATAAGATTCATTTACTATAAGTATCGCAGTTCCATCTCCAAGTTCAGCTGCCGCTTCCGCATAGCTATTATTAAAAGTATATTCTAAGCCAGATTCTCCAAGGTGACTTTCAATTCCTACTGTAGAATAGCATCCATGGCTCGGAGTACCTCCATTAGGATAATTACCATCAGAAGAATTATTAAAATCTTGATATTGAATTTTGATCTCGTTCGTTGAATATAAAATTATTTCAAATGTTTGACGAGGACCACCTGAACAATTACTAGCATACCAGCCTCCAGTAAGGTCACCACATGTACGCATATTGTCCCACTGTACAACAACATAATCATCAGCTTCATAATAATAAACATAGCCACCAGAACCAGTCATAAGGTCATCCCAAAAAGCAGCAATCATGGGAGAAGGGCCACCTGCACCAGGAATTGGATAGTTTCTAAATGCATTCATTTCAAAATTGCCAAAAGAGATCCATCCATTAGTATTAATCTGAATTCTATCATATTCTACATCATAAAAAGTAAATGGGAAAGGCAGATCCCTATAATCAGTACAGCTATATATACTACTATTACCATTTCCATTATCAGTTATAGAAACCTGTTCACCCATGCCATCCGCAATTTCAATCCAATCATATACTGGAGCTTGATCATACTCGGTATCACTATAATCATATATATAATAGCCATAAGAGTCAGGACCTAAAGGATCATTCTCACGAACCTCTCCTACAGTTAAATTAATATATTCAGAACGCGAAAACCCATCCATACTAGTTAAAAGAAGCTCCATTGTTATAATACTTCCATTAATAATATCATCACTAAAAATAATATTAAAATTATCCAAATATATCTCTTCTCCAACAAAAAGCTGATCAATCATAACTGGCGATGAAGACTCTACATTAGCTAAATTATCAATGGGAAGCAAATTAACTACATAATTTTCCAACTTAAGCTCTCCCTGATTTTTCATATTAAGAGCTAAGGTAGTACTTGAACCCGGTAAAAAATCTCCATCATAATCTAATAATGTAAGATCTGGACCAGATACATTTATATTAATCGGGCTTACCCAATAATTATTATTAGCATCTGAAATTACAAGCTTTAAATCAATCTCTTCTAAATGAAAGGCCGTACCATGAATATAGACCTCTGTACTAAAAGAAGCTGCATGATTTTCTTCGACATTTCCAATACTAATACTCCCATCTATTAATGTTATATAATTAGACTCTGTAACAAGTTCAACAGCAACATCATTTGCCGCGCTACTTCCATAGTTAAAAATCTCAATATCTAATAAAGCATACTCACCAGAATTTACAAATAATTCCTCAGAAGTAATTGAAACAGCTGCCCCCGCAACATCTGTAATTTCAATAGAACCTTCATATGGTTTATAATTGTGCTTAATGACTACTAAGCTCATAGTTCCAGTTTCAACGGCATCCCAACTAAGAGTCACCTGACCATCTTCATCAGTATAACCGGTTGCAAAAATTACATCGTCTCCCATTAGAAGGGTGACTTTAGCTCCATCTACAGCATCACCATTTTCATCAATAATAGTAAAATCCTGCAACGTAGTTCCAAGAGCTATAGATTCAACATGAGAAAAATCAAAATTTACAGGTACTGAAGACCATAGATGAAGTGCTGGATCTCCTATTAAATTGCTCCACTTACTAAATGCTTCAGCTGCATCTTCAGCAGAATTTGGATTTGGATAAGTAGCAACTATAGCAGCATGACCAGCTGCTGCAGCTACACCAGCATACCAAACTTTTGATGCAAAAATTCCATGATAGATACCCATATTGACAATATTATTATACGCTGTATGAGTACCTGTAGTTGCCATACCTATTGCTCCAACCGCGCCTTTAGGGTTATTTACAGATCCCATCCTAACAAATTCTTCTGAACTAGCGCTGCCATCAAAGTCACCAGTCCCACAAGTTAAAGTTGTCACAAAAGGTGTATCAAAACCATTATTAATTCCATTAGTAGGGTAACTTCCAGTTCCATAGTACCAACCCCTATAATTATAATATAAAATACCTCTATTAAATTGGCTTTCCATAAATGATTCTAAACCACTACCATCATAATCATGTTGAACACCATTCATACCATAATTAGTCATTAAATTATCAATATATTGATTAGTAAAAATTGTTGAATTTCCGGATGTTGATGGATCTCCAATCAATCCCGCATTACGAAAGAAACGCTCTTCTAAGTAGGTGGCTTTTTCATATTGAATTGTTTTATTTATAATATTCTCAAAATCTGAAGAAGAAGAACCTGATATTCTTCCAATAAATACTTCTGGAATTAAATCACCACCGTCTAACTGAGTATAATCAAAATCAGTAGCCCCATTATAGCCACCCCAACTATGATTGTAGTTTGGCAAACTATAGCTTCCTCCAGTATCACCAATCAACCCAATAAGCTCTGGTGGATTTTCCCAATTTTCATATGCATCTATAATATAATTTTTTATTTCACTAGTACTCGCACTATTTCCACCAACCTCTGATTCACTAGCTGTATAAACAATATAGCCTTGCTTATGCCTCCATTCAATTAAGTCTTGAACATATGAATTACTTAGAGATGAACCACCACCAATATAAAGAATTGCAGAAGCTTGGTAATCATCAGGTCGTTCTGAATATTCAAAATTAATTATAAAATCTTTGTAAAATTCATCGAATATACGAGATCGTTTTGGCTGATTAAGTCCAGATGTCAAATTGGGACCCGAATCTATTATTTCTACGTTAACATCGGTATAAACCTCTAATCTATTATATTTAGGATAATATTTATATGGAGTTACGTTAATACTTACAAATTCGATCCCTCTTCCCTGAGATCTATCAGAAACAAGTAAATTATTTTCGGGATAAACAGCTAAAGAATTATAAAAGGCTACATTCTTATAATTAACATTATCAACTTCCCATTTATCCATACCCTGATGCGGCATAATAGTTATATTTTCAATAATATAGGAATCCAATACTTCTAATTTAAAATCATATTGCCTTTCAGGATCAATTTGAAAATATGTGGTGAAGTGGGGAATCTCAGGCATACCAATTTCAGTTGAATGTCCCTGCCCTATTGAAGCAATACGAGTATGCACACCATCTATATCTTCAAACTCTGGATCTTGAGAAAGGTTTAGCCTCCCACTAGAAGAATTTTCGATAAAAGAAAAATTATTATCAGATGATAATAGAACAGAAAATATTAATGCATAAATTGCTACTAAACTAAACCTATAATTCATTATTAACCTTTCATATTAGGTGATTTTTATTATAAAATACCTTAGATTATAACATCTATTCCTTTTCTATAACTAATCTAAGTTTGTTACAGTATGTAATATATAAAAGCCTCGCATTATATTATGCGAGGCTTTTATAACTAATATTGAAAAAAATGATTTTTAATTCAAAATAATATTAACTAAAACAACAACATCTAAAACATTTAAAAAGCCATCTTGATTCACATCTCCATTTTGATTAAAATCATAATTATTAAGTATAATATTAACGAGGGAAACAACATCTAGGACATTTACCAAGCCATCTTCATTAATATCCCCAAGAATTAATGAATCATCTAATACCTCTAGTGAAACTGGTATCAATACATTTGACTGACTATTTGAAGAGATTATTATATTTCCTAGATACTGACCTATAGTCAAATCAGTTGAATTCACTATTATATTTAAGTATTCTTCATCACCATATAGTATCTCTCCATTCTCCTGACCAGCTATCTGCAACCAATCTGCATTATCTGAAGGGCTATAACTTAACGATAATCCTGATTCAATATACTCACTGTTATATACTACCATCAAGCCATCATCACCTAGTGTATTTTGAATCCCCACAGTTGCACTAGTAGTATATCCTGAAATATTCCTATAATTAATATTAATATCTCCATTAAGATGTATTACAAATTGAAAATCATATGTTCCTGTCAAACCTTCTCCTGATGCACATCTATTCACACTATCAAACCAAACTACAAATTTATCATCATAAGAATAAGTATAAACAAGTCCAGAGCCTTCAGGACAGCCCCCTTGATCTGAGCTAACAGGATTTAAATCATCCCAAAATCCAAAAATTGCAGCTAATGGAGATGATGTAGAAGGTATTTCAGAGTTACTATATGCTGTATTATCCTCTCCAAAACCAATCCAACCATTAGGATTAATAATACATTCCGAGTATTCTATTCCATAAAATGGAAATCCAAAACCGATATTTACCCCATCAACGGCATAATCATTATGAGAAAATAATAAAGGTTCACCTAAACCTTCAATATCAATCCAATTATAATCTAAAGCAATATCAATATTTGAGTCACTCCATAGATAACCATAAACATCAGGCCCACCTCCAATATTATTAAAAGGAGGTATACCAGATACAGACACCGAATATGTAAGAAGAGACTCTTCTTCACCTATATTAGATATCACTAATTCAGCTGAGTCAGTATCGTTTTGATTAACAGTAAAATCTATACTTTCAAGATTATAGGATAAATTTGGATCAGGTAAAGAAATTGGCGGGCTAGTAGTTATAAAAAGCGAAGACTCATTTTCTAGAACCATTGCAGCTGTTGGATAAATATTGTTATAACTATACTCCAAACCTTGAGTAGATAAATGATTTTCGATTCCAATAGTAGAATACGAGCCATGAATAGGAGGATACTGATTTATGAATGCTGAAGTATTATTGAAAGCTTTATATTGAATTTTAATATCTCCATCACCATAAGGCTGACTACCTCCATTATACAATATAATCTGAAATGTTTCTAGAGAACCATAACTATGTGTATTCATATCCGACCACTGAATTATAAAATAATCATTATTATCTGAGATATATGTGAAAACATCTCCATTTCCAGTAGTTTCTAAATCATCCCAAAATGCAGCAATCATAGGAGAGGGACCTCCTGCTCCTGGTATAGAATAATTTCTAAAAGATTCTAGTTCAGAATGCCCAAGAGCTATCCACCCATTAGTACATACAGTAATTTTCTCATAATCAATGCCATAAAACTTAAAAGGAAATGGAAGATCAACATGCGCAATAGGACCATTTCCACTCCAATTCCCATTACCATTATTAGACAGATTTAAATCTGTACCCTCACCTCCATATACCGGATCAATCTCAATCCAATCATAACTCGGTGATAAATCATAACCTATATCTTGAGAATCATAAATATAATATCCATACTCATCAGGCCCAAGAGGATCTATCACAGAGACTTCACCTACTTGAACACTTACTTTTTCAAATCTATCATATCCAGAATTACTTTGAATATGTAAATCCAATTCAAGAATGGTACCATTAATAATATTATCACTTATAGTTAGTTCAAAATCTTGCAAAGAACTACCAGATTGATTGGACGCAATAGGATCCCATGAACTATAACCACTTAAAATTTCTATTTCAGATCCTTGATAATATAAATTTGCAAAAATATCAGATTGAGAGACCTGTCCTAAATTTATTAAACTAATAGAAAAACTATTTACTATATCAGGCTCTAAATTATTAGCACCATCAACTACTAAATGGCTTCCTACTATATCTAAATCAATTATCGATTCCCATTGATTATTCATATCATCCTCAATATGAATTGTAATATCTAAATCTTGATTATGAATTGATGCTGGAGATATATTTAATATAAAACTATCAGAATAGCCAGTAGAACCAATATCAATATCATTGTAGATAATACTATTAGAAATAATTTCAACATATTCAGAATTTGAAAAAAGAGTAGCTGAAACACCAGATACATTTTCAGTTCCAAAATTTTCTAAAGGAATAGCTATTTCAATACTTTCACCAGGATTAATTAAACCATCAGCATTCCCACTACTATCATCTATAATTATATTTTCAGATGATAAATTAATAATTCTACCTAAATCAGTGACACTAACTTCAGATAAATATGGTTGAAAGTTATTTTTAGAAACAGTAATTGAATAGCTATCTGATGAAATATTAGAAAAATCAAATTGAACCTTACCATCAATATTAGTAAACAAGTTAATAGGATTAGAAATTGATCTATTCCATAAAGATATCCTTGCTCCCTCTACATTGTTTCCAAGATCATCTTGAACTAAAACTTCTAAGAAATTAGTTCCTTGAGAAATTTCAGAATTATGTGAAACATTAAATATTTTAGGTGTATCTGTCCATAAATGGGTGGCAGGATCACCTATTAAATTATTCCATTGAGTAAAAGCGCTTATCCAATAATCAGGATTTGTTGGATAAGTATTATATAAAGCTAGCTTTCCACTAGCTAAAGCTGCTCCAGCTGTCTCTACTTGATCTGCTAATAAACCATCATATATACCCATATCTACAATATTATTAAAAAGCGTGTGAGTATTCCATGTTGCAGTACCAATAGCCGCTACAGCACCCTTTGGATTTGAAGAGGTACCTGCTCTAAATAATTTTTCTGACATCGTAGTTTGGTCCTCAGCAAAAGACCCTGTTCCGCATGTTAAAACCGTTGCAAATGGCAATTTATAACCATTATTTGCATTATCAACACTAGAAGTAGAAAATCCACTCATTCCAAGATAACCTCTATAATTAAAAAAAAGAGCTCCTTCTTCTAATTCATCTTCCATCCAAGTAGACCAATTACTTCCAGATACTTTTAATCTAACATCTTCAAAGCCATGAGCATTTAAAGTTTCTTCTATATATTCATTTGTAATCACACATGAATTACCTGAAGTTGAAGGATCACCAGCTAATGCGGCTCTTTCAAAATAATTATCCAAATATCCTAAATAAGTTGCCTTCTCATAATTAATAATTTTATTTGATACTACTGAAAGCTCAGAACCAGATCTAATTGACATTCTACCAATCAATACTTCAGGAATTAAATCGGTTCCATCAAGCTGACTATATGGATGATCCCCTTCACAATCATTTCCATAAGAATTATGACCAAATTCTTGATAATATGTTGGAAGAGAGTATGAACCATCAACATCACCAACTAAAGCTACATATTCTGGAGAAGGAATAAATGTTTCATATGCATTTTGAATATAGCTTTTGATAGCACTTGATGAACTTCCTATATCAGAAAGAGATGCCGTATAAACTGTATAACCTCTCTTACGCCTCCATTCAATAAGATCTTTAAAATCATTATTGGATTCAGAAGTCCCACTACAAATATATAATATAGCTGGATCTTGATAATTATCATATCGATCTTCAGCCTCATAATTCAAAATCAACCCACTATAGATTTTATCAAAAACAAAACTTCTTCTAGGTTGAGATAAAAGCACATTCCTATCACTATTTAGTTCAATTACATGAATATTAATTTTTTTAAAAACTTCTAATCTTTGATCTTTAGCATCATACTCAAATGGAGTTACTGTAAAGCCAACCATCTCAAGCCCTCTACCTTGAATTCTATTAGATACTATTAATTTACTAGGAGGATAATTAGAATTATTTTGATAGAATTCATGATTAATTTTATCAATTTTATCAATCTCCCATTTTTCAAAATTGCCTTGATATGGCAATATATTTATATCTTCAATTATGTATGAATCTAAAACTTCTAATTCATATTTATATTCTTTTTGAGGATCAATTTGAAAGTATGTTGTAAAAGATGCTAATTCTGGCATTCCAATTTCAGTTGTATGCCCAACACCTTCTATTACAATTCTAGAGTAACCATCAATAACATCTATAATCGATATAGAGGGCTCTAGTGAAACTACTGAATGTTTTTCGTTATCTGTAACAATAAAAAATTCATTCTTTAAAGAAAATGCTAAAGAAAAGATAATAGATAAAATAACAGCTCTATTAATGATAGATAGCATATTAACTCCCCTAATTTATATTTTTTATTTTAATCAAGAATCATATTGATCAAATTAACAATATCAAGAACGTCTAAATGACCATCTTGATTCATATCCCCAATAGGATTAAACCCATTATCTAATATAAGGCTCGCTAAAGTTACTAAATCTAAAATATCTAAAAGCCCATCGCCATTTAAATCACCTGACATAAAAGAACTCTCAAAACAAGCCCCCCAAGTAGTTTCTAAAATATTTCCAAAAACATTAGAAACAACATTGTTTACAGGATCTGTCCCAAAGCAAATTTCATCACCTTGAAAATTAGTAAATGACACCTCTGTCAAAAGTCCTGATCCAGCTGGAATAGTTGTGCCTGAAATAGAGAAACCTAATACCGAACTATCTGAAGTTGAAACCAAAAAATCATTATTTGATGAAAGTCCGCCCGAGGCCTCTAATACATCAACGCCTAAAATCTCAAATTGAAAACCTGCAACATCCTCTTGATTATCTATAAATATATCTAATAAACCATTTACTAAATCAACATTTTCTATTGACAGGCTCACTCTAGGCATTTTTCCTGTAGTTACCCATAGCGCTGATCCATCGACTAATCTAGGGGCAGCATCTGGGTATTGATTGTTAAAAGTATAACCCAAGCCAATATCCCCTAAATGGTTTTCTATACCCACTGTTGAATAACAACCATGTGTTGGAGTATCGCCATTTGGATAATAGCCATCAGAAGTATTATTGAACTCCTGATACTGTATTTTCAGCTCACTATCTCCTGTAATTGTCGGAGATAAAAACTCTTTATTATATAAAATTATCTGAAATGTTTCTCTCGACCCTCCATCATAAGTACGCATGTCATCCCATTGAATTACAACTTTATCATCTGTAGAATAATAATGAACATATCCACCTGATCCAGTTCTCAGATCATCCCAAAAAGCGGCCACCATAGGTGAAGGTCCACCTGCCCCTGGTATAGGATAATTACGGAAAGAATACATTATAAAATCTCCAAAAGAAATCCACCCATTAGTATTAACAACTATTTGATCGTAATCAATACCATAAAATGTAAAAGTAAATGGAAGGTCTATCAATTCAGAGCTATAAGTATAGCTTCCAGCATAGTTCCCATCTCCATAATCTACTAAATTTAGCTGTTCACCTAAGCCATCAGCAATTTCAATCCAGTCATATTGCGGAGCCAAACTATAATCAACATCACCATTATCATAAATATAATAACCATAAGCATCAGGGCCAAGCGGATCCCCCTCTCTAACTTCACCAATAGTAAGATTAATTACTTGTTTTCTACTAAAACCATCCGAGCCTGTAAATAGAACTTCTAAAGGAATAATTGCTCCATTTATGATATTCGCATCAAAAGTAACATTAAATTCATTTAAGGATATTTTTTGATCTATCAACAACTCTGAAATGTTAAATGAGCTTGAATTCAAATCATAAAAATCTAAAGATGGTAACAAATCTATTGAATAATTTCTTAAATTTAAATTACCAGAATTTTTAAATTCGAGATCTAAGTAGGTACTAGAACCCGGAAAAATATCTCCATTATAATCTAATAACTCTAAGTTTGGCCCAATCAAATCTAAAAATAAATTACTAGTCCAGTTATTTCCATTTTTATCATTTATATTAAATTGTAAAGTGACATCATCTAAATGAAATCCAGTAGTGTGTACATAAACTGGAACTATAATTTCAACAACTTCTTCCACGT
>MDSW01045959.1_pt1 | contig 19665 bp, 19 predicted proteins | sample 811171 | NCBI WGS metagenome assembly MDSW01 (sample SAMN05326641, study PRJNA326480) | marine metagenome | isolation source: seawater | place: Atlantic Ocean: North West | collected 2012 | reverse complement strand
GTACCATCGGCGCTGAAGGGCTTGACTTCCGAGTTCGGAATGGGATCGGGTATTACCCCTTCGCAATAATCGCCAGGCACACCGTTATATTATTATTTTATTTTTTTGTAAACAGATTTTAAGTACCTGATTTTTGCTATTCTTCTGTATATATTTTGCATATTAAGGCTGCAAATTAGGTTCAGGCTATGTTTTTTAGTCTTTTCTTTAACTCTTTTTTTTCAAAATCTTTTCTGTCTTTTTTCTCAATAATTGCTCTTTTTTTTGTAATTTTTTCAAAATCGTCCTTTACACAAATATCATAAATTAAAGTTTTTCTATCTAAAGAAGATATGTTGTGGGCTGAACCATGTACTGTTTTGCAATGAAAGAAAACACAAGATCCTCTTTTACCTTTTATAGAAATTGGTGGATTTGCTTTGCTAAGTTTTTTCAAAACACTTGTGGGCACCAAATATTTTTGAAGTGAATTTACATTTAAAAATTTATCATGTTTGTAAGCCTTTTTATGGCTTTTGGGAAAAAGCCAAAGTCCACCATTTTTATGTGAATGATCATCAATAAATATTGCACAAGTAATCATATTTCCTGTTTTGAAACCATCTTTTTTGTTGTAAAAAAAATCCTGGTGGTAATATTCACAACTTCCATGCCATTTCTTTTTCATGTTGCATTTTGCTCCCCAGGTTAAAACGTTTTTTGAATTGAGTATTTTTTGGGCTAATTCCTTGTACTCTTTTTTTTGTTTAATAAAATCTATATCTGTTTGAGAGTTTAAAGAGTGAATTAAAGATTTTTTTACACCAGGTTCAAATAAACCCTGGGAATGCTTTTGTTTAACTTCTAATCTTTGAAGAGTTTTTTCTATTTTTTTTATTTCTTTTTTGTTGAGTAAATTTTTTACAACAACATAACCATTTTTTTTAAAAAAATTAACTTTATTTTGAAGCATATTTAATTTACCTTTTTTAATACTCTTATGAGATCTTGCATAAAACTTTTTGGACCTAACGTAAATCTTAAATAGTTTTTACAAGCATCTATTTTAGGTGCAAATCTTACTAAAATATTATTTTTCTTCAAGAGTTTAAATGTTCTCAGTTGTCTTTTTTTGCTTTTAAAATCAACAAGTATAAAGTTGGAAAAAGACTTGTGACTTTTTAGCCCTAAATATTTCAATTGACTCAGTAAGTATTTTTTTCCGATTTTTGTCTGATTTATGTATTGATTAAAAATTTTATTACTTTTCATAACCTCTTTTGTAATCAATATACCTATAGAATTAATCTCATACATAGTTCTAAATTTATATAATTGGCTCATGATTTTTTTATTTGATACAATGTAAGCGGACCTTATACCTGCCAGGCCGTAAGCCTTAGAAAAAGTTCTTAAAATTATTAGGTTATTAAATTTTTTAATTAGAGATATAGCGCTCCATTTATAAAATCCAAAGTAAGCTTCGTCGATAATTACATAACAATTATTTTTTTTAGCTTTTTTTAAAATTTTAATAATATCTTGATTTTTAATGATTGTACCGGTAGGACTATTTGGATTTGCAAACATTATCATGCTTACACTCTTATTAATAGAATTAATAAGTTTATTTAAATTTAATTGTAAGTTTTTATTAAAATTAATTTTAATCTGTTTAGCTTCAAAAAGTTTTGCATAAACATCAACCATTCCAAATGTTGGATCTAAAGTAATAATTTTACTTTTTGACTTAACAAAAACTTCGAAGCAATGTCTCATACCAGTATCTGAACCTGGAGTAAGTAAAATATTTTCTTTTTTTAGCTTTAGCTTCTTCGCTAATAAATTGTATAATTTCTCTACCTCGGGATAAGCGCTTAAACTTGACGAGTTTATTTTTTTTCTTATTGATTTGATAAATGAATTACTGAATGGAGAAACTCTCTCATTAAAGTCCAATCTAATTGAATTGTGACGGGTTTTTTCTATACCTCTAACTCTATAGATTTTGCTTAAATTTTTAAAATGAGAGAATTTTTTTTTCATTATCTTTGAAAATATATATTAAAACATATTTTTTTTTTAAACAAACTTAATTGCTGACTTTTTATAGATGAAATGGTGGGCGTGATAAGAATCGAACTTATGGCCTCTACGATGTCAACGTAGCGTTCTACCATTGAACTACACGCCCATCTATAAATTGTTTTTGGCAACCATTTGATATAACATACTATTTTCATGCAAAAAATACTTTTTGTATCTTCAAAAAATCTTTCCAAAGACCTTTTAGATGGTGCCCAGAAAAGAGCGTACGAAATTATGAAATCTCTATCTAAAAGTAATAAAGTAGATTTTATTTGCATTGAAAATAATTTTTTAAAAGAGACTGGTAAGCTCAATTTCTGTAATAAAAAAATAACATTTAAGATTAATTTATTTTCAAGAATTTTGAACACTTTAATTTCTATTTTAAAGTTAGAACCTTTACAGGTAGGGTTTTTTTACTCTAAAGAAATGTCAAATTTTATTTTTGAAAATAAGGAAAATTATGACGTAATAATTATACATTTGACTAGATGTGCCAGTTATTTACCAGGAGAATACCGTGGAAAAACTATTCTTGAATCAACAGATTTAGTTTCAAAAAATTATCAACAAATTGTAGAAAATTTATCTATTTTAAATCCTCTTAAATATATTTATTGGATTGAGAAAGTGTTAATGCAAAATTACGAAAAAAAAGTTTTTAACTTTTTCGACAATATTGTATTTATATCTAAAAAAGAATTTTCAAATATTAAATATATTACTGAAAAAAATAAAATTTTAGATGTACAAAATTCTTTTATTGCAGAAAAAAATGTTTTTAAACATAATAAAAGTAATTTTAAGATATTTTTTGTAGGAAATATAAATTATTTACCTAATAAAATTGCCTGTTATAATTTTGCAAAAAAAACTTTACCGAAAATAAATAAAAAACATAAAAATATAGAATTTCATATAGTAGGAAAAATTAATAGATTTGATAGATTTCTTCTGCAAAAACCCCATGTTGTTGTGCATGGACCTATTAAAAAACTGGATAATGTTTTTAAAAAAACTATTTGTGGGCTGTGCAATCTAGATGTAGCAACTGGACTACAGAATAAGATATTTACTTATATGAGTTATGGTATACCTGCAGTTATAAGTCAAAAATCTCACCCTGGTTCTTTAGTAAAACAAAACAGAGAGTTGCTAGTTTACGATAATGAAAAACAACTTATAAATTGTATTTTTAAACTGATAGAAAATAAAAAGTTTTCAAACCAAATTTCTAGAAATGCTCACAGTTGTATTAGAAAAAAATTTGGTTTCCCAAAAACTTATGATAAATACATCAAATTAATAAGACCTTAAATGAAAAATTCATATTTATCAGCTCAAAATTTTTTGAACTTTCTAGTTTACCTTTTCCCTCTTTCGTTTGTTTTGGGAAATCTTTTTGTTAATATAGAAATAGTTCTAATTTCACTTGTGGGCATCCTATTTTACAAAAATCAACTTTTTGATTTTAAAAAAGATAACATTTTAATTTTGATTATTATTTTCTTTTTAACAGTTATTTTTTCTACTCTTTTTGAAATTTACAAAAATCCAGAAAATTTTGAATTAAAAAAAGCAATTTTATTTTTAAGGTACTTAATTTTTTTAATAGTTTTGAGATGTATGGTTCTAAAAGAACACTTAAATTTTAAATTATTTCTTTTATCTTGCTTGTTATTTGCATGCTTTTTATCTGTAGATATTATTTTTCAATATTTATTTGGATTTAATATTTTGGGTTTAGAAGCTGCTGAGCATAGGCGATCAAGTTTCTTTGGGAGTGAGTTAGTCGCAGGAGGTTATATTCAGAGATTTTGTGTTCTGGGAATTTTTGCAATACCTTTTGTTCTAAAAAAAAATCATATTAAAGTTCTTGCTCTATTTTTCTCTTTAATTATATGCTTTTTAGGAATTTTTTTATCAGGGAACAGAATGCCTACAATAATGTTTCTGTTTTTTCTTGTATTGCTATCTCTCGTTTTTAGTTTTAAAAAATTTAAATACGCCCTTCAACTTGCCTCGGTTTTGATAGTTATAATTGGAATATTTGTATTTTCAGTTGGTAATATCAAAAGCTTACAAATGAATTATTTGCGTTTCTTAGGTGGAATGCCTGAGCCAACCAAAATTATAAGTGAACTTAAAAGAAATTACCCAGAGTTAAAAAAATATATGGGTACTAAAAAAAAATTTCATGAAACAGATTCTTGGGAAAATAAAGATAGTTATGAAATATATCCTTACAGAACAGGTTATACTCAGCTTTATATTACAGCCTTAGATATTATCAGAGATGACCCTCTAATAGGTAGAGGAATAAAATCTTTTAGAAATAGCTGCTGGGAAAAAGTTTATTTGCCAAATAGAGTTTGTGAAAATCATCCTCACAACTTTTATTTGGAAATATTAAATGATACAGGTTTTGTTGGATTAATTATATTATCTATTGCATTACTTTTATTATTAATGAAAAATTTTCAAAAATATGGCAACAGATTTGATTTATTTTATTATCCATTTCTTTTTTCTTTGGTGATAGAATTTTTTCCTTTGAGAAGTTCCGGAAGTTTTTTTTCTACCTCAAATGCCGCCTTTGTTTTTTTTCTAATAGGTATTTTGATTGGACTGAAAGAATTAAAAAATAAAAATTAATACGAATCTTTTATAAAATTATCAATATAATTTAATAAATCTTTTTGAGGTTTATAACCCAATTCTTTTTTTGCTAGTTTTAAATTAGCTTTTCCAGTAAATTTTTCTCCTGGCCTTTTCCCAACATATTTAATTTTATTTTTAAATCTTTTTGCTATCTTAATAACTGAATAAGCTTTTCCTGAACCAATATAATAAGCTGTCTTTCTTCCTTTTATAGCACATAAAACGGTTCCGTTTATTACATCATCTATGTGAGTAAAATCTCTTTTTTGTGTTCCGGGTTTTACAACAGTTAATTTTTGTTTTTTGTTATATTGTCTTTCAAATACACCAATAACTGAAGCCATTGCTCCAGAGCGAATTTGTTTTACTCCATAAACATTAAAAAAGTAAGCCAAAGAATATTTCAAATTGTACCATTTGGAAAAATTCCTAATAAGTTCAACATTTTTTGCTTTAGACCAAGCATATGGAGATAAATTTTCATTATTTTTTTTTCCTAATTGCATGGAAGTAGCCGAATAAATTAATTTTGATTTTTTCTCAATTGCATATTTAATTACATTTAAAGTTCCAGATATATTGTAATCTAAACATTTTTTTTTAATATCAAAACTAGGTACAACTCTTGAAAATTCTCCAAAATGAAAAATGAAATTAGGTTTATATTTTAAAATCTCTTTATTTTTAAAAATATCTCTACAATCTATATTAAAATATTTAATATTTTTTCTTTTTAGATGGTTTTTTTTGGTACCACTTGAATAATTATCTATAGATATGATTTTATTATATTTGAAGTTTTCAGAGATATATTGAATTAAACTAGACCCAAGGAAACCAGCGCCACCTGTTACAAGTATATTTTTAAAATTAAATTTATTTATCATATCATTAATTATTATTTTTAAGGTTGCTATTGTAGAAGTTTATGGTTTTTTGTAGACCGTTTTGAAAAGAAATTTTGGGTTTCCAGTTTATTAGTTTTTTTGCTTTCTTTATACTTGGAAAAGTTTTTAATTCCTCATCTTTCCTTAATTTAATTTTTCCATATTGAGGATAGCCTTTTTTGATTTTTTTGTTTATTTTTTCTATAACTCCCTTAATTTTTAATGGTTTCCCTGATCCTATATTAAATATTTGCCCTTTTGCTTTTTTATTTTTTAAAGACTTAATTATTCCATCAACAACATCATCTACATATACAAAGTCTCTAAATTGTTTTCCCTCTGAACATGAAAATTTTTTATTTGTTAGGCAACTTTTTACTATAATAGGAATAAATCTGTTAATATCCTGTCTTGGTCCATAAGCTTGATATAATCTTAAAATTGTTGCTGGAAAATTTTTTGTTTTACTTAGTTTTATTAGATGTGAAGTAGCTAATAATTTTGCCTTATAATAAACTGAAATAGGTTTGCCTTTAAAAATTTCTTTATGAGGAGATTTGGATTTACCATATTCACCTCCACTACCAATCTGAACAAATGATTCTATGGGTTGATTTAGAAAAATACTTGTTAAATGTTTAACTCCCAGAAAGTGACTATTGTAAGTTTTTTTTCTACTTGAATGATCAACATAACCGCCTAGATTAACTACAAAATTAAATTTTTTGTGTAACTTTTTTTCTAATTTCTTTTTTTTGGTTATGTCACATTTAATATATTTTACTTTAGAAATAAATCTTAAAGCCCTAGGTCTGCGAGTAGATATGCTGTGAACATCCCAACCTTCCTTGATGCATCTTTTGGCTAAATGATAACCAATAAAACCTGTACCACCAACTATAAGAATTTTCTTAATCAAAATTTTTTTTTGAAAATTTTTTTAAATTTTCTAAATCCCTTTTGGTATCAACGCATTGCCAAAAGCCTTTATGTTTAAAAGCTAACAATTTTTTCATTTTACAAACTTTTTCTAAAGGTTCTTTCTCTAAAAAAGTTTTATCCCCTTTGATTGTATTTAAGAATTCTGGTTCAATTACAAAAAATCCACCGTTTATCCAGCCTTCATCTAATTTTGATTTTTCCTTAAAATAGGAAATTCTATTACCTTGTAACTTTATGGCACCAAATCTAGCTGGAGGTCTTACAGCTGTAAGTGTAACCATTTTTTTATTTTTTTTATGAAATTTAACTAACTTTTTAATATTAACGTTTGATAATCCATCACCATAAGTCATCAAAAAAGTTTCTTTACCAAGATATTTTTTTAATCTTTTTAATCTTCCTCCTGTCATTGTGTTTTTTCCAGTGTTAATAAGATTAATATTCCAATTGAAAGAATTCTTTTTAAAAAAACTTTTGATGACTTTTCCTTTATAACCTAGTGCAATATAAAAATCCTTAAATCCATGCTTAGCATAGGTTTTCATGATGTAATAGATCAACGGTTTTCCTTTAACTTTAATCATTGGCTTAGGAATAAGCTTTGTATACTCTGATAACCTAGTTCCATAACCCCCAGCTAAAATAACAACTTTCATATTTTTAAATTTAGTTTTTTTATTAATATATACTTAAAGTTTCTAATTTGTTTGTTGGAAATCGAAATTGAATTTTTTCTATAATAATTTTTATACCATATAGTTGTCATCTTCATTGTTTCTTCAAAATTTAAAACTGTTTTCCATTTAAGTTTATTTTTGGCTTTGTTACTATTTAATTTTAAAAGTCCAGCTTCCTTGTGTTTATTTAAACTACCGGCCTTAATACTCCATTTTATATTAGGCCAATATTTTTTAATTACTTTTAAACATTCAATAACTTTGTAATTTTTGTTTGTATTTGGACCAAAGTTAAAAACTTCTCCATTAATTTTTTTGGATGTATTTAATCGTACCGCTAAAATTATATATCCCCAGACAGCCTCGAGAACATGCTGCCAAGGTCTAGTTGAAGCGGGGTTTCTGATTAGAACACTCCTACCTTTTGACCATGCCTTAATACAATCTGGTATCAATCTATCTGCAGACCAGTCACCACCTCCAATAACATTTCCTGCCCTAGCTACTGCTATTAAAATATTTTTTTTATTTTTAAAATATGAACGAAAATAGGATTGTATAGCTATGTCTGCTGAAGATTTAGAGGCACTATATGGATCGGCACCAAATAATATATCTGTCTCTTTATAGCCGTCTTTTTTTTCAACGTTTTTATAAGATTTGTCACTTGTTATTAAAATAACAGTTACTTTTTTTTTATAATCTCGTAACGAGTCTAGTAAATTTACTGTACCAATTAAATTGGATCTCCATGTTTCCAAGGGATTTAAATAAGATTTTTTAACAAGAGATTGTGCAGCTAAATGAAAAATATAATCAGGCTTGAATTTGTGAATACTTTTCTTAAGTTTTTTTTGATTTGATATGTCAAAGTTTTTTGATTTTATTTTATTTTTTAATAATGAAGCCTCAAAATGTGAAGGTTTTGTTGGGATACCATTTGAGATTCCTAAGATTTTTGCGCCCATTTCGTATAAACATAAAGACAACCAAGAACCTTTGAAACCAGTATGTCCAGTTATTAAAATTTTTTTCCCTTTAAAATAATTTGAAATTCTTCTCATAGTTACTAAAAAAATAATTGAATATTTTTATTATTTACCTTGGTATAAAGTTGCTTTTTAAAATTATTTGGTTTTTTTATTATTTTTTTTGAATAAAATTTGTTCATTTTTTCAAGTAATGTCTTTTCTCCTTCAATTAGTTCATACATCGACTTAGATATAGGAATATTTTTAAAAAGTAAAATATCACTTGGATCAATAAATAGGTAAAATAGTTTACATCCATAAACTAATGATTCTAACAAAATACCAGTTGGACCTGAGGATATAAGAATTTGTGTTTTTTCCAAAATTTTTTTTATATTTTCATGTGATATTTTTAATTGTGTTTTAAAAATATTATCATTCAAATTCATTATTTTGGATATTGGTAAAGTTGGATGCGGTTTGAGTATTACCTTCAAACTTTTATTTTTTTTTAAAGCATAAATAGTCCATTGCAACAACTTTTTATCCAATGATAAAATTCCTGATAAAGCTAGAACATATTTGTAGCTTTTTTTGAATTTTACTTTTTTAAAAATCTCTTGTTTTTCTAATGATGGTCCAACAATAACTTTTAAATTTTTAAAAAATTCTTTCCTTGGTTTTACAAAATATTTACTCGTTACTATAATTTTATTAGGTATGACTCCTGCTCTTTGCTCATAAAATGAGGGTGTTTGATGTGGTTGTTGAGGGTAATACAAATATCCTTGGTAACCTAAAATTTCTGTTTGTGGAAAAAAGAGTCTGAAACCTAAATTCCAAGCTCTATCTACTGACTGATTTTCAAATCTATTAATCGATTTTTTAATGTTTAAATTTTCTTTTTTAAGTTTTTTTACAAAAAGAAAGTTTAGTCTTGAAGTGAATTCTGAATAGAAGTCTTTTTTGGAATTTAATTCCTGCTTTAAAATTGAAGAATAATCTACTCCATTATATCTTTTAAAACTTTTATTAAAATTTCTATTTATTAGGCACTGAAAACAGGATTGGAATATATCGATTAAAGATAAATAATTTTCTTTGAATATATAATTTTTTTTAGAGAAGAATTTTATTTTTTTAAATGTATTAAGTATATTTCTATTGATAATAAATGTTGGAACAAAAAAGATGCTTTTTAAATTTTTGCTCTTTATTATTCTCTGTAGATTTGGATAAATTGTATCTTGATCGCCACCCCTATGGTCTATGAAAGTATCTATTAATGTGATTTTATCTGACTTTTTAATTTCTTTCTTTTTTGTTAATAAATTTACTGAAAAATACGTAAACATCATATAAATAATATTTTTTATAATGAAAAAGAAACCATAGTAATTTTTTTGTTCACTAATTTCAATTTTTTCAATTTTTTTTGATGGTATATATTGATTGATTATTTTTTTTAATTCTTTTGTATCAACTTTTAATATAAGATTTATATTTTCACTCGTAACTTCGTAAATAGTTTTTAAAGTTATAATGTTCTTAAAAAGATTGCTTTTATTTGGATCTCTACTTGATGGCATTTTAATCCACCAATTAAGTTGGTTATTGTATTTATTAGAAATTTCTCCTAACCAATTTACAAAGCCTTTTCTATTTTTGATGCTTAAATTAAAAAATTTTTTTCTTATTTCATAAGGATAATCAATAGGTTTTAGGGTTGTATCCCAGTACAATGTTTTTTTTTTCATTGAATTAGAGAATAAATTTTATCTTATTTATATTTTTCTTGCCAAATTTTGGCATGCGACTTACCAAGAAGTGTCCCCTCTGCGTTGCAGGTATTGCATGGGCTTAGATTTCTTTTTCCTTTAAGTAACTCTTTTCTATATTTGCTTAAAATTTTTCCAGTCCAAATATTTATTATACTGTCTTGCATCATATTTCCCATTGTTACTCTTCTTTGCCAATCTTGTGGACATAAAAAGATATCTCCATTCCAATCAATTAAAAATTGATATGAAGGGTAATAACATTTTGTATAAGTGGAGTTGCTGACTTGCTTGCCCACTTTTATTGTTCCAGTTCTATTAGTTAGTTTGACACCAAAGTTATCATTTTTAGTATACCATCTATCTCTTAAAATTATTAAATCTGACGGTACTTTTGAATTTTGAATAATTTTTTTAAACTTTTCTATTTGTTCTGGACCATCATACATGCTCACTAGAACTCTACTTACATTTGCTGAATATAAATTTTTAAGTACTTTGCTCGTTAATACATCACCGTTTGTAACAATTTCAACAGCTGAAGCTTCAGATAACTTATTAACTATGTATAAAATATCTTTATGTAATAGTGGTTCTCCGTAGCCACATAATGTTACAGCCCCTCTGTATTTAATTTGTTTCAATTCCAAGGTTAATTTATCAATTAATGATCTACTCATTTTTTGATAAGTATCTGGTGCTACAGATGGATCTGATTTAGGGCAAAATGTGCATGATCTATTACAAACATCTATCAAACTTAATTCTATCCACGTTGGAAGAGGAACGCCTTTATAAAATTTTATATCCTCGTCAACGATTATTGAACGTCTTTTCAAATTCTTTTTAATTGTTGTTTTCGGATCCATAATTTTTACCTTTTGAAAAATCTAACTAGAGCGTCTTTAAAAACTTCTATTGAACTATTAGCATCTTTTGTTGTTAGACTTGTAGACATAAACATTATGCCATTTGTTGGGTAATAAATCTTTTTTTTTAGAAGAAAATTTCTAAATTTCCTAACTTTACTTAAACTTTTTTTCTCTAAAAAGTCTCTTTGCAATCTATTAGCAACATGTTTCTTAGAAAACAGTAATCTTAAAATTGAATGATATCTTATTATTTTAGCATCAATATTATTTTTTTCGATAAAATTATTTATTTCTTTTTCAAATTTATTTGATATGAATTCTAATCTATTAAAGATTTTTTTTTTATTTTTTATGAAATAAATAAGCATTTTATTTCCTATATACATTGACATAGAGTTTGCGGTATAGGTTCCTCCAAAAAATACTTTTATTTTTTTCTTCTGAATTTTGTTATAGATTTTTTTGGATATTCCTATAACTCCCATAGGTAAACCATTGCTAAAAGCTTTGCCAAAAGTAATTATATCTGAAGGGGTTTTGGTCTGATTTTGAACTGATGAGCAATTAATTCTGAGACCAGTAGCCATTTCATCAAAGATTAAAATTAAGTTGTTTTTTTTACAAAATTTGTAAAGAAATCTAATATAGTTTTCTCCCTCTTTTGACGGTAGACATCCCTGAATAGGTTCAACAATTAGGCAACAGGCTTTTTTGCTGAATTTTTTAAGTACTTTAAGGGAATTATGAACGTCATTATAAGGTATATAAATTAAATTTTTCTTAGTTCTTTCATCAAGTCCGTCTGATAATTCGATGGGTCTATTTTTTTTATTAGAATAATACAAAAATTGATCTACAGATCCATGCCAACTTCCACTTGCATTAATAATTAAGTTTTTTTTGGTTATAGCTCTAGCTATTCTTATAGATTTAATTATCGCTTCAGCTCCTGAATTACAAAAAATAAAGTTACTAAATTCCGGCAAAACTTTTCTCAGATTATTGGAAAAATTAACAGCATGTTTATTGGGTGCTGAAAAATTTGAAATACCAAGGCTTAAAAAATTTTTTATTTCTGATCTAAATATTCTATTATTATGTCCTAACAACAATGTGCCTTGACCAGATGATAGGTCTACAAAAGTTTTTTTATTTGTAAAAATTTTAGACCCTAAACCCTTATCGAATAAATTTTTATTATTCTGATAGCCCTCATTTAATATTAAATTTTTCATTTTAAGTTAGCTTTTTATTGAAAGTAAGATTTAAACTCTTTTATCAATATTATAGTCTGTAAGAGTGAAATCTTCATCTGTTCCAAGCATGTGACTTATTCTGGCTTTTTTATCATTACTCCATACTAAAACTTCAGGATCATTATATAAAAAATCACAATCTTTACAGTAATCTACGCTATCGAAATCCTTTGTTTCATGAGCTTGTCTAAGCTTTTCATATTTTTTTCCAAAATAAACTTCTTCGAAAGTTTCGTTATCAAGATGTCCAAGTATACTTTTAGCTTCATTGGGTGGACCTAGAGTTTGACAACATGGGACAACGGCACCCATTCTTCCTTCATCACCACCAGCTCTTACGGTTAGTTCTGGAGCAAATGGTCTTCCACAAGATTTACGAGAAGTTTTCATTCTTGGGTTTTCTTGATTTTCATAATTGCCACTCCAATTATGCATTTTCCAAATGTATGCATCAGTTTTGACTTTGTTTATAACATTATTTTGATATTCCTGAATTTCTTCTTTTATTTTTGAATTGTCAGTTACAAGATGATAGGTGCTCAGGATACAGTTACTTCCAACTTGTTTAATATATTTTTGTGTTTCTAAAATATTATTAACTATTAAATCAAAATTATCTACATCCATCCATTTTTTGTATTTTTCTCTATTGTATCCAACTACGCTGAATCTTATGTAATCAATGCCGGCATCAATTACACTTTTCATAAAATCTCCGTTAAGTTTTTGTCCATTAGAGTACATAAAACATTCAAGATTTCTCTTTTTAACTGCCTCTACATATTTAGATAAATCTTTTGCCATCGTGGGTTCGCCACTTCCTTGTAAATTAATAATTGGACTTCCATATTTAGGAACTATTTTGTCTAAAATTTCCTCAAACACTTTTACAGGCATTTTTCTTGTAAAGTTTTTTCCTCTTCCTGGATTAGACTGTGGACACATTTGGCATGTATAGTTGCATCCGCCAAATACTTCCATAACAACTCTTTGTAATTTAATATTATTTTTTTTCATTTTCCTTTTATTTTAACACAGTTTCTCGGATACTTACAGGCTGTTGTACATTTTATAAATTCTATCTTTTTTAAATTTCTTTTTTGCTTTTTGATAATCTTTCTTAACATCCACTGAAAAACTATCCCCCCTTAAATTTGGAGACTTTAGTTTTAAACCTATTTCTAGTGCTCTCATTAATTCTATACCCTCTACTTGTTCCAAATGTGTTGGTTTTGATTTTGAAAATTTTTCTAGAGAATTTGGTTTAAACGAGATTATTGATAAATGCTTGAATGAATATTTGGTTTTTTTTCTAAAATTGAATGGAAGAGCAGATCTTGAAAAGTACATAACATTATTATTTTTATCCTTTATAATTTTCACAATATTTTTATTATTATTTTTTTTAATTTTAAGTGATGGTACCACAATATCAGCATTTTTATTTTTCATGTGAAAATTGATAACATTATCGATTTGCTTTGGATCAAGTAGCGGCTCGTCTCCTTGAATATCAACTATTAAACTGTATTTTTTTTTTAATTTTTTATAAGCCTCTGCAATTCTTTCTGTACCATTTGTATGTTTTTTTGAAGTCATCATGGCTTTTACATTGAATTTTTTAATTGTTTTAAAAATTTTCATATCGTCACAACAGACAATCAGGTCATCTAATTTTTTAGATAGCTGAGCTCTTTTAAAAACATGAACTATTAATGGAAAATTAGCTATGGGCAAGAGTGCTTTATTTGGAAGCCTTTTTGATGCAAGTCTTACAGGAATAAGTCCAATTATTTTTTCTTTCATAATTTTTTATTTTAAATCAAGTTTATTTAAGAGTTGATTAAATTTTTTATTGTTAAAATCGTATAAAAATAATTTTTCAATTTCATATTTTTCTATAATCTTATTCCATTCATCATCTGTGAAATTAATTAAATTATTTAATTTTGAATAAATTTTATTTTTTGAAAAATAGTTTAACCAAAATGGACCTTCTTGAGGTAAATTTAACAAATATCCAAATGGATTAATAGCATGAATACCATGTTTTTTCCTCCATTCATCTTTGTCCCAACCAAATGCTATGGATAAAGTTTTTTTTCCTCTTGCCAAGGCTTCGTGACCTAAGCTTGAAGACACAAAAACTATATATTCGGATTTACAAATTCTTTCATAGCTCGAGTATTTTGATTTTTTGGGTACGAATTTCCATGAGTCATTCCCTAAAATTTTTATATATTGATTTAATCCATCTTTATCTTCGGGATCAACTCTGCTGGAGACATAAAGTTTTAAATTTTTTTGAAAACAAAACTTTTTTAAGATCTTGAGTATAATTTTTTCATGTTTAGGAAATGGTCTATGTGGTTTAAATTGGGATATGAAAGTTAAGGAGTTTTTTTCAACCTCAAGATTATTTGGAAACTCATTATTAATAATATTCCCTATAGTGATAAAATTTCCTTTAATATTCTTTGAATACTGTTTTCCAACCTGTTCTGACATAACACACATATAATCTACTTCGGGTTTTTGATTAAATTTTTTTATATTTTGAAATGGTAGGACTTTTCTATCATACGTATTTTGAATAGAAACGGTTGTAGCACCATTTATTGACTTTAAAAAATAGAAAGCAGGGTTGTTATCAACCATCGTAAAAATATATTTTGGGTTTATTTGTTTAATATAATTTTTTTTGTAATTGTCTCTCAAATTATTTAATCCACTTCCTATAATTGTTTTTAAGAGTATAAAAATATTTATACTTTCACCCCTGCAATCATATATAAAACAATCATTTTTTTTTAAATAATTCAATAAATGTTGAGAACCTTGTCTATCATAGATTAAGATTTTTCTTGGTTTAGGCTTTACAAAGATCCATTTTGCTTTAAAAAATTTTAATATCAAATCCATTAATTTACTTTAAAATTGACATTTATTCCTTTAGGTCTTTTTGTAATTCTTTTCCTTGTTAAAGATTTTAAAAGTGATTTATTCTTATCTATCCATTTAATTATTGTTTCTAGTTTTGGAAGCTCACCTTTATAATTTTCATATATTTTTTTTAAATTTATATAATCTTTTTTATAATCTACAGTTAATGAAATTTCTGGTCGGTTAATTTTAGGATTTGGAGGAATAGCATCAACAACCTTGAAAATTTTTGGCCTGTATAACATCCATGTCATGTATTCGCTTGATTTAGGATCTATAAGCATTTTATGACATTTTTTTAGAGCTTTTAAGCTAATAACTTCAGCTCTTGTTCCGTAAGGAATTGAATTGCATGCGGTATAATCAGATTGTTTCTTTTGATGTTTTTTAATTAAGAAGTCTATTACCCCTGGATCTGTCAAAGGATTATCTCCGGTAACCCTTACTACTGTTTTTGCCTTATATTTTTTAGCTGCTAAAATAAATCTAAGCATGACATCTTTTGATGGTCCTCTAAAAATTTTAATTTTGGTTTTTTTTGCCAAGATTTCTAGCCTATCATCAACTTTTTCCTTTGATGTGCACCATACAATATTGGATACAAGTTTAGAATTCTTCAGTCGGTCTGTTAAACTTAAAATTAGTGGTTTCTTGTAAAGATTAAGTAGTGCCTTCTCTTTTAATCTTTTAGTATTAAGTCTAACAGCTATAAGGATTATAGCTTTATTTTTCATTAAATTACTTTAAATCTTTTGTACTTAGCATTTCGTCAATAAAAATTTTTCTCTTTAATTTTTTTCCAATATATTTTTTAATTTCATCTTTTGTAATACCAATTTTATTAGTTCTCTTAAAACTTATATCTTTATTTTTTATTTCGATACCTTTTCCTAGGTTAAAATTTGATACTGCAAATTTTTTGTTGAAGCTTCTATACTGAATTTCAGCTTTCGATAAACTCCATTCATTTTTAGAAAAAGCTTTAGCAGATGATTGCATAAAATTCACAAAACTTTTAAATTCTTTTGGATTAAGTGATGAATAATAATCTGTTCCTTTTTTTTCTCTATTAAATGTTATATGTTTTTCAATAACATCTGCCCCCAAAGTATATGCCATAAGTGGAATTGAAAAAGAATGAAGTTTTTTTTCTGCATTTACATGATCTGCATAACCGACTTTGGTATTAAAAAAATTCTTAATTAAAGTTATTTGATTCAATTTTGAATCTTGAATTCTCGTTGGAAAATTTTGAAAACCAGCCATTATAACTATTGAGGACAGTTTTTTTTTCAGCATATTAAAAGCAAACCTTATCTCTTCTATCTTTGATCCTCCTGCAGCGAGTATTACTGGTTTCTTTAAATTAGTTAATATTTCCAACATGCTTTTGTCATTTAGACAGGTTGATGGCAATTTGTATGCTTTAAAAACATCTAAACTTTTTGCAAATTTCAAGCTTTCAGAATCAAAAGTTTCTGCTATGAGAAAAGTGTCTCTTTTAAAACTCTTTAAAACTTTAAGCCATTCAAATTTAGAAATTTCAAGTTTCTTAAATTTTTTATATAAAGGATTTTTTTTACTTATTAATTTTTCACAATTAAAAATTTGAAATTTAATAGCATCCGCACCATTTTTTAATGCTAGATTTGCAATTTTTTTTGCTAATTTATAATTACCTTCATGCGCAGATGCTATTTCTCCAATAATAAACGGTTTTTTTTTGAACATTTTATTTTTAGTCGACCCAACTATGAATGTCTTTGAATGAGCACTTTTTACAAATTTCTAATTTTTCACCCTCATTATCAAGATGTTTTTTTCTTACTTTATCAATTTGCTTTCCAAACCAAATATCGGATATTTTTTCTATTTTCTTTTCAATTTTATTTAAATCTTTTGGCATTTTAATTTCAGATAATAGTTCAAACCCTTTTTGTTTATTTTTTACTTTTTCAATGACTTCGGTGTAGTCTTTATTATTTGAAAATGTTTTTTTATTTACGAAACCTACAGGATGGGTTGCTCCCCAATCGTAACAGCACATTGCTACTTTGCCCTCGTAGGTTACTAATAATCTCTGAAATGGCTGTTCACAAGGCAATCTTCCTTTGGATACACTTACTTTTCCAAATATATCCCTCATATAATTCGTGCCATGTGGTAAGTTATGTTTTTTAAGCTTTTCTTTATACTCTTTTGTTTCCTTTTCGCTTAGATCCTTTATATCTCCACCTCGCTCTGTGTATTGACTTAAGCTCACATCATCAACGTAATTAGAAAAAAGTTTAAAAAAATCATCTTTCTCTTTTATTGTCTCTTTTGTAAGTATCATTTGTATTTTTGTGTAAGGAAACTTAGATCCTGATTTCTCTCTGATTGAATGAAAATTTTTTATATTGTTATAAACATTTTCAAAAGTATTTTTTTTAAATCGTCCTGGTCTCATTTTTTCATATGTTTCTTTAGAACCACCGTCAAAAGAATAAATCATCATATCGAGGCCTGAATCTACCAATTTTTTAGCATTTTCTTTGTTCAAATTTGTTGCGTTTGTATTAATTATTGTTTCTAAGATACCTCTTTTTTTTGCGTATTTAATAAATTCTGGAAGCTTTGGATTTAAAAGAGGCTCACCCCTCCAGTTAAACTTCATGCTTGGAACTTTTAAATCTGCAGCTTGATCAATAAGATCAAAACAAAGTTTTTCGTCAATTATTTTGTCTGGGGTTGCCAAATATTCCCTAAAGCAAAAAGAACAGGCTAAATCGCAAATTGCTGCCACCTCGACATCAACACAAAGTGGTGGCTTTTTGTTTTTTTTCATTTGTTCACCTAGAAAATTTTTACTGATACATGTTTTTGGTTGATTCCCCCATTCAAGCCTATAATTTTCATAATTTTTCTTAAAAGTCTTTAAAAGCATATTTTTATCTGTTGAATTTCTTTCTTTGGCGAAAAGGTATGCTTTATTTTGATCCATATTTTGCAACATGTATGAAACACGATTTTTGTTACTATCCTTTTTTCTTAAAAGAGAGGAACCTTTTAAAACTTCACCTTTTTCAACTAAATAATCTTTTTTATTGATTTTATCTTTCATGGTTACTGATTAATATTTTTTTGTAATAAATTTCTAAAAATTGATGAATCAATATCATTAATTGTTCCTGCTAAAATTAAATCATAAACAGTATAAATTGAAAATCCTTCATGATAGTTGAGTTTATAAATATTTTCTCTATTGATACTTCTTAAATACCCATCGAAATTATTAAAATTTTTTTTGAAAAAGTTTATTCCTCCTGAAATATAGAAAAGCTCGTCTTTTGAATTTTTTTTCAATTTAAATATTTTCTTATATTGATTTTTTTCCTTCAAATAAAATTTCTTTTTTTCAACACAGCCTGATACCATAAAATTAAGTTTGTCTTTCATAAACCTTGTATACATATTTTTAATAGTCACGTGATTTTTGAATGGTGAATTTGGAAACAATACACAAATATTTGAATAATTATCAAAATATCTTTTACTATATTTTTTTATCAACTTAGTAAAATCCACATTCTTTTTTTTGTCAACAATACCTAAAATATTATATTTTTTTTCAAAAAGATTTTTATGAATATTATTATCAAAAATTACAAATATTTTGTTAAAAAGTTTACTTTTCATAGCAGAATTTATTGTGAGCTCTAAAAGCATTTGATTACCTACATTTAAAAAATTCAAGTTATTTATACTATCACCTTGAGATCGTGAGGGTATTACGCATACTGTGGAGTTTTCTTTTTTCATTTTTACCAAGACTGAATCTCTCTTGATGCTTTTTTGAAATCGTAAATATTTCCTATATCTATCCACTTATTTCCAATATCAAAAATTCCTAATTTATTTTTTTCAACACTATTAATAATTTCAGGCATATCGAAATTATCTCTTTTTCTTTTTTGTTGTTTCGAAAAAAATTCTTTCAAAAATTTCTTTTTCAAAATGTATATTCCTGAATTAATTCTGTTATAAATTTTTGGCTTTTCTTTAAAATAGTATTTATTTTTTTTCTTTTCCAAAATTGCATAAGGTATGGAGGTGACATTTTTTTTTACACAAACAGTTGCTGAAAATCTTTTTTTGTTATGGAAATTAATAAATTTCTTAAAATTAATTTTAAAAAATAAGTCTCCATTAATTAAAACAACATTATTATAATTTTTATTTAATATTTTTTTTAAAGCACCAGCTGTTCCTAAAGGTTTATTCTCAATAATATATTCTATGTTTTTTAGCTTTTTTGATTTAACCCATTTTTTAAAAACATCTTTCTTATATCCTAAAGCTAAATATATTTTTTCTCTTTTTCCAAAGTCATTAATATTTTTAATGGTATTTTCCAATGGGCATACGCCATTGGCTGTTAATAATGGTTTAGGCAATGCATAAGTATATGGTCTTAGTCTTTCACCTATACCACCTACCATTATTAAAAAAATAAGGTTATTTTTTTTTAACATGTTTTATTTTTTTATATCTGAAAATTTAATTATATGATCGTCTTTTAAAAATTTTCTAGCTTTTTTTCCTAAAACCATTTTTATTTTAGTAGGACTG
>MDSW01140623.1_pt1 | contig 19667 bp, 11 predicted proteins | sample 811171 | NCBI WGS metagenome assembly MDSW01 (sample SAMN05326641, study PRJNA326480) | marine metagenome | isolation source: seawater | place: Atlantic Ocean: North West | collected 2012 | reverse complement strand
TGGACTAGGTAAAAATTTGAACCAAGATCCTTTTCCAGGAGAGAGTAGTATTCCTCTTTGCAATATTGCTGTAATAAATCCTAAAGAGGTCATTAAAAACCAAAATGTGAAGAACATCTCTGCACTTACTCCTCTTAGTCCATTCATATCATTACTGTAGGAATTAATTAGTTCGATTTCAGGCAATAAAGATTCAGCATGTCCGGAAACGCCAATGGCGGCATAGAAACCAATCATTGAAAATGTAAAAATTACATATTCTTCATTTCTTCCAAATTTAACAAAAATAAATCCAAATATTGCAATTATAGCAAACAAAAACCCTACTAATCCTCCAAAGAAATTTGCAACAAGTGACCCTACAACTACAGATACTAAAAGATAAATGAATGAGATTAATGAAGAAGATAATTTATCACCAACAAATTTTTCTCCAAAAATTGGAGCTGTGGCCATCAAAGAAGCACAACCAAGTACAACAAGTGGAACCACAAAATCATTCATATCGATATTTACACCAAACACCATTCCACCGACAAGAGCAATCAATATTGCAATAGGGGCAATTAGTAATCTCCCTATGTCTCCAAATCGACCGAATGAGACGGTATTAGTCTCTTCAATTTCGTTTTCCATTTTCCTTCCCTCACGCATAGCCTAAAGGCTATGGCGGCCAAGCGACCTAACATCCGTTTTTAACCGTGACCCTTGTTTACGGTTTTATCAAAGTGATCTATAACCAATGTCTTTCCTGTAATGTGACCCTTCTAGGCTAATTTTTTGCATAAATTTGTAAGAAATTACTGCAGCACTATAAAGTGAATTAGAAACTCCAGTAATAGCTAATACTCTACCTCCATTTGACACCAAATTACCCGAATCATTGTATTTTGTTCCTGCGTGGTGAATAATACAATTTTCTACTTCATCTTCCAATCCTGAAATTAATCTATTGGTTATCGATTTTGAGGGATAACCTTCCGATGCTAAAACAACTGTTAAGACATGCTTATCATAAAATTCAACATCTATTTCTGCCAATCGCCCTTCAGCCGTTGCTAAAAATAATTCATATAAATCTGATGAAATTAAAGGTATTGTAACTTGTGTTTCAGGGTCTCCAAACCTTACATTAAATTCTACAACATATGGGTCACCATACTTATTTATCATCAAACCAACATATAAACATCCACGATAAAGACTCTCGTGTGAAGATAACCAATTATGCATAGGCACTATAATTCTATCAATAACCTTATTTTTTACAGAATCTGTAACAATAGGTGCTGGAGCATATGCTCCCATACCCCCTGTATTTGGCCCTGAATCTCCATCCCCTACTCTTTTATGGTCTTGGCTGGCTGGAAGACAAACATATCCTGATTCATCCATAACCACCAACATACTAGCCTCATCACCTTCTAAAAATTCCTCAATTAATACAAAACCATCAAGTTCTATACCTTCGGAAATTGCTTTAAGGGCCTCATTTTTATTTTCTGTAACAGTTACTCCTTTACCACCTGCTAAAACATCTCTTTTAATTACCCAAGTTGGGCCAAAACCATCTATTAATTCTTCAGCATGCTCAATACTTTCAATCTTTACAGATGCTGCTGTAGGAATATCTAAATTCATCATGACCTCATTAGCGTATTCTTTAGAACCTTCTAAATTAGCTCCGCTTGAATGTGGTCCAAAACACAAAACATCTATTTCAGTTAATCTATCTGAAAGACCGTTTACCAAGGGGCCTTCAGGTCCAACAATCACCAAATGAATACCCAAATTTTCAACTAAATTAATTATTTCATCAATATTTGAAATATCTATTTTGTGATTTTTTCCAACCATTGAAGTACCAGCATTTCCAGGTGCAATATGTAATTCAGAAACTTGATCACTTTCCTTCAAACCTAATGCAATAGCATGTTCTCTTCCTCCGCCACCAATTACTAGAACACTATCGCCCATGAAGTAATTGAAAACAATTAACCACATAATCAAATCGCATGAATATCAAATAGTAGTGTGCTGAAAAACACTACATTCTTTAAGTGCTTAATTGATTTCGATAGTAAAATGTTGGACACATTAGTGCCCACCAGAGAGGACATTGGTTATGCCCTTACCCTCGATGGATTTCTTGGTTTCCTAGTGATGATTATCGTAGTTTTATGGATTTATATGCCTGGATATTTAGCAAATACTTTTGCAATGATATGGGGTAGAATTCCTCCAAAATACGGATATGGCCCTTGGCCAATTGATTTTGGGAAAAATGCATGGGACGGTAAAAGAATTCTTGGCGATGGAAAAACATGGAACGGATTAATTGGTGCTTGCTTTTCTAGCGGATTTCTTGCCATAATAATGCACGCTCTTACTAAGGGTAACACGAAAGACGTACCATTTATTGACATAATTGCTGGTGTTAGTGAAAATGCATGGTTTTGGGTTGGAAATGAATGGATTACTTCATTCATAGTTGGTTTTATCTTAGGTTTCATATGCCTTTTAGGCGATGCTACAGGTTCATTCTTCAAACGAAGGAAGGGACTGATTAGAGAAGGAAAAGAGACTAGTAGAGCACCCTTGCTAGACACATTACCATTTGCTGTGGCCCTATTCATGTTTGGTGGGTTATTCATGGGAAATTCAATAATTAAATGGAGTGATGTAGATCTTGTATATTCACCCCATGGCGTACCGAGAGTAATTTTAGCAGGTTTCTTGCTATTATTATCTACACCATTTTTACACAGAGCATTCAATATCTTTGGCTATAAAATGGGTTGGAAAGATGTAGATTACTAAATATCTTGAAAACATAAAGATGTTTCGCTAAATTCATGGCAACAAAATTTCGAACATATTCAATAAGTTTTTTTCTAGTCTTGATTCTATTTTCCCCAATGGTTTCAAGTTCAGAAAATGCCGAAGAAACTCATATCGTAGGAGGAAGTATAGATTCTGATTTAATAATAAATACAGGCGAAACAGTACATATTTCTAATAGTGTCACAATTACAGATGGAGTTTCCATAAATATCCTAAATGGAGGGACATTAAATCTCTCTGGAACTTTAATAGGCACCACATTTGGTTCAACATCTCTACCTTATGGAATTAATGCCAGTATATTTATTCCAAATGTAGTTAACTCTGGAACTAAATTAGTAGAAATAACATTTAATCTAGAATCTGATGATGAATTTGGTCCAGAATTTTTTTGGAATGGAAATAAGGGAAATATTACAAATGAAAGTAGCTATACGATTTCAACTACATTTACTGAAGGTGATGAATCATTACCTGTGAATATTCTTGGGAAAAATATTTTTGGTTCAAATATCGTTAATATTTCTATAAATATTGATGGTTCAGAAGTATTGAATAAATCTCCTTGGTATTTTGAGCAAGAAGGTTTGAAACCACATTCTTCAAGAAATTGGAATCTAAACAATGAAGGTGATTTAAATTTATTAGACTCCGAAATAATCGGTGCTAAAATCTCAGGGAATGGCACATTTAATGCGGCAAATAGTCATTACAACTTAAGTTCACCAATCCAACTGTATCCAACTTCCAAGTTTTCTATTGAAGGAGGAGGAATGGATGGAAGTGAGACTGATGAATACATCGAAGCACCATGGGGTGCTGAAATTCTATGGGATAATGCATCTAGTACTGGAGATAGCGATAGATGGATTAAAACCTTAGATTGTCAAAAAATAGTACTTCCAACACCTGAATCTTTCATTATTGTAAAAGATCTACAATATATGAATAGTGGTGTTTATGTAGATCGACAAGGATTTGCTAATCAAGATTCTGAATTCGAATTTACAGGAATGTGTGATACGGGTTGGAGAATGGTAGAAATTGTAGACAGTGAAGGAATTTCTTGGCAAGAAAATGCATACATTGAATCAGTGTGGTGGAATTCCCCATGGGGTAATTTTAGTAAATCAAATATCCCATTAGGTTTTGAACCAATAGTTGAAATTGAAATAGATATTCCAAACGTAAATGTAAACTTAATTGAATTAAATAAAGTTGAGTCTGCTGTTGATGAACCAATAGAGGTAACAATCACATTAGAAAACACAGGAAATTCATCAGCTATTGTGCCTATTGAATGTAAATTATCAGATGGTAGTGATGCTGATGTAACACCCTTTGGACAAACGGTAATTATTGGAGCAGGTGAAACAGGAGTCGTTTTAGTTGATTGGAGAAATAATAAAGACGGTGAAGATTCTTTAACATGTCAACCATTAAAGCCTTCTGGGTTTGAAAATTCTAATCTTTTAGGAGGTAATTCTGCCACGAGTGAATTAGTTACATGGAATGCATTAATGGATTCTTCAGATACTACTACAAGTACCTTGATTGTTTTATTTGTTTTAATTGGAGGAATTATCGCATTAGTTACTTACCTGAATAGAACTGGGCAGTCAACAGATAATAATTATGATAGAGAGGATAAATCCGATCCATTAGAAGAATAATATTATTTTCGATTAATTGTAAATAAAAACTCTGAATACTAACCAAATCCACATCAGATAGACGATAATGGCGCCAATTTCAAAATATATTCTTCGCCACTTAAGTTTATTATTAGTTAAAGAAACATACGAATGACAACATCTTGAGATTACAAAAGACCAAGCAAGGGTTAAGCCAATCCAATCTAATTCATCAATTACCATAATAATGATACAAGTCAAGAAAAATAACATGGGGAATTCAAATTGATTTGTATAATGTAAATCTGTTTGAAGTGACTTTCTAGGTGGTTTTTCCCCCTCAAAAGTAATATAATATCTCCAGTTAAATCCCTCTTTAACACTTTTTAACCTTCTTCGAAGCATTGTGATTCCAATGAAAAATATAACATTGACCATTGCAAACATAGGCAATAGAAGTGCATTTTTGTCCATAGAATTACCTTTGAAAATAGATTATTCAATCTAGTAGGAAGATTTCAACATTCACCAGTTGGTTGGTAATTATCCCCATCATTTGCACCCTCATTAGCATTCCAATGAAGATCATATCCAGGTGATTCAAAAGTTAATGTTCCCACATCATCTACATCGTATGTAGAATCCATATCCAAAGTGAATCTTAAGTGATAACAACCATCATCTTGATAAAAATCATCTCTTGCAATATACTCTATTCCAAAATTTCCAGAATCTGAACCACTTAATTGTAACCAGCTATCTTCTACAGAACCAGCTGCAGACAGGAGATTTTGACCTGATGTAGACCATTGAGCCAAAAATCCATTTACTGTAATTTGTGGATAAGAAAATACTACTTGAGAGCCTTCATAAATAATATGTGCATTTATTGTATAGTCAGAATCAATATGTGAGATAAGGTCTGTATTAACTGCATCTTGTACACCCATAGATACTCTCATTGAAACACCATCATGACAAACTCCATTACATTCGGTATTACTATTGGTACTCATTACAATTAATTCACCGTCACCCTTTGTAATTGTTCTATCCATAATACTAGCAGGTTCAATATTATATTCGGTTGCTTTTAAATCACCTTGATTCGCATTAATCTTGTATAAGACATCTGAACCAGAAGAACCCATAGCTCTAGAATTACCTTGATAAAAATCAGAAAATGGGATTTCAAGATTCAGTAAATTACTCGTAGGGGTTGAAGTTGTAGTATATACTTCTTCATCACCGTAACTAACACTAATTTGTACAACATCTTTAGAAGCACTTGAAAACATAGGGTTACCAAATCTTATTTGTATCTTTAAAGCATCATTGTCTTCTTCGATTGAATGGTCAGTAATTGTCATAGATCCTGTCCCAAAACTAAAACCCATAGCAACTTGGTATCCTACGAAAACAACTAGTAAAGCAACTACTGCTGCACCTATCTTCATTCCCATTCCATCGGACAACATATTGCTGAAAACTGAAGTTGTTGCTTCTGCACTTGAACTAGTTACCGCCTCTGAAATTTCTGATGATATATTTGGTGATTCTGTGCTCACTGTCTTCGATGCTTCTGCCTCTTTTGCCTTATCTAATAACCCACTCATGTGTATTACCCTCTCTAAACACTCTCTAGTGCTAAAGGTTTATGAAATGAATTGTCAATAGTGTGAGATTAACTCAAATATCAGACTTCTTCTATTAACTCGATTTCTTCGTCATCCATTCTTCTGTATGCTATAGCCGCTGCAAACGCTAGCATGGATAATGTTGGAATAATTTCGAAACCTGGCAGATAAACTCCTCTAACATAAACAGTTACCATTTGAACTTGGTAATTTGGAATTCCTTCTGTCCTAACTGAAAAGTCGCTTGTGGCTTTAAATTGTAACTGATAATAGTTATCTGTCCAACCTTGAATCTTAGGTGTTCTAGTTAACACATTAACTTTCTGTGCTGGGGCCTGTGCATCTATCTCAGTAGAAATCAATGGTAAAGATATTTGGAAACCTGCTTCTTCGAGCTCATCCCTATTATCTACTTCAATGTTAAATTTGTCTAACGCATTTCCTTGATTGTATACTTTGAATTCAAAGTAATAATCAACCTTAGGTCTTAATTGTTTGAATGGTTCTGATGCTTCTACTTGTAATCTGCTAAATTGCTTAACAACAACCATTACGTTAGCTGTTTTTTGTACAGGGTTAGGATTAGGAGCACCATTGAATGTTTCAACAGTTCCTGCAATTGAAACAACACGTGTTGTTTCTGGCATTCTTAGATCACCTCTTACTGTAACTTCGAATGTAATTGAAGATGTTGCTCCTACAGTTACTGAACCTGGACCTGCAAATGCTAATCCCCCACTGGTGATTGTGATTCTAACTGTTTCAGAATATCCTGTAGGATTTGTTGCGGTACAATATGTGATTCCTACACGAGTAGAACCAGGGTATACATCAATCGGTATATTTGATGGAGAACATTGAATGTCGATATCTGGATTAGGTGATTGGGCAGCTGCTGGAACAGCCACAGATAATACACTTAGTGCATAAAGACCAAGTAAAAATACAGTTAATCTAACGAGTCGCATTGCATTCACTGTATATCCCCAATACTAACACACTCTTAACCCTTACTTGAGTCTGCTACTTAATTTAGAAGAATTTTGTTATTTTACATCGGTTGATTAAGAAGTCTTTTCCACTGTGTAATTGAGTATAATTAGCTCTACCAAGTACTCTACCTCTTCTCCATCATCTGAATGTTGACAACCGACAGCCCCACCAGTATCTACATCTACTGTGATATCTAAAACATAGAGTCCAAGGCCAAAATCTTCAGCATCTAATTGGCTACGGATTTCCTTTTCTGACACACCAGTGTAATATCCAAAGGTGAAAGTTGAATTGTACCAATGTGCAGATATTTCTTGTGATGAACTACCTTGTCCAGCAGGTCCAGAATCGCTACCAGTACCATTCACATCTTCATGCATCACAAATCCTGTAATCGTATCAGGTGCAGTATTAGATGCACCTGGCACTGCACATCCAAGACCATTACTAGTTTCATCTTCAGAATAAGTCAAAGTAACAAGAACTCCCACCACATTAGTCCCATTAGACCATGCATCTATTGAATCAGTATGGAATTCAAGTGTCAATGTTTCTCCATCCATAATATAATCTGTACCTTCACCCAATAGTTCTCCATAGAAGGTACCATTTACAAAATAATTGCCAACACCTCCCATTTCACTCTCTGAAGAATCTGGAGAAGCAGTCAAATAACCTACTTCAGAAATTAAGAAGATGACTACTAGGGCCACAATTCCTTGATTTAACATGGGTTTTGGAATCTCAATATTTGCTAAAAATTTAGAATCTGATTCTTCACGGAAAGTACACATCAAGAAATGTGCAAGGAATGCTGCACCCATCCCTGGCACTGAAGGAAATATTCCATCTGCACCGTTAAGAGGATCAAGACCTATCAATGGCGGTACCATCGTCCAACCAATTACACCTACAAATGCTGCAACCATCATTGTAATTGAATGAGTTGAATCTGGTTTATACCCCATCCAACGAATTGTGAGTAAAGGAATAAAGATCCCTCCAAGCCCGTAAACAGCGAGTACAACTAGAGCGAATACTGAATCCCCTCCTGGAATGTAAAGTCCAGCTATTGAAATCAGTGTTGCAAAAGCGGCTACAAAGATTGTAACCTTTTTTGTAGTCATATGGTCTTCCCTCCATTCTGGTTTGATATCATCAGTAATTGCAGCAGTACAAGCAAGTACTTGACTATCCGCAGTCGACATAGTAGCCGCAAAAATTGAGGCAAGAATCATCCCCACTCCAATTGCTGGCATAGTTTCCATAGCCATCGTTGGAAGCCCCAATTCAGCATCGAATCCATCTTCATTAAACAATACACGACAGACTAAACCGATTATTAGCATTAGTACGATAAATGGAGTTTGCCAAACAAAGAACCAAACCATTGCTTGCTTACGGTCACTGTCAGAACCTAAAGTCATTACACGAGATACTACCTGAGGTTGTCCAGCTACACCTAGCCCTCCCAAAAAGAATGCAAAGGCCCATAATGAAATTCCAAATTTTAAGTCTGGTGGCCAGAAACTTGTCAGTGTAGAACTTTGTGCTTCAAGACCTGAATTTAATCCGCTAAAACCACCAACATTATCTAAGGCGATCCAGCATAGAATTACTGAACCTACAATCATCACACAAGATTGGATTGCATCCGTCCAAATTGATGCTCTAATACCTCCGGCATAACAGTAAGCGACAACTAAAACAAACCCAATTAATATTCCAGTGATTTCCGACCAACCCATCATAACTAGCAATGCTTTTCCTCCAGACGTTAACTGAGCAGCAGCATATATACAAAGGAATAAGACTGAAAGAACCGCAGCAAGTTTTGCTTCAGGCGCTCCCGCTTTTTCAGCTACCAATGAAGATAGAGAACGTACACCTCTCTCTTGCCCTTCTTTTTGAATAAATTTGTATAACCAAATCCATGCAAGTAATTGTCCAAATGTTGAAACTAAACCTAACCATAATACATTGTAACCAGACATATATGTAAATCCAATAAATCCAATAAACATGTAACCTGAATTCCAGGTACTTACTGCTGAAAGAGCCGCAAGAGCGGGGTGCATCCCTCTACCCGCAACTAAATAATCATCAGTAGTATCTTTTTTCACAAAAATTGAAGCCATTCCAACTCCTGCAAAAAGACACATGAAGAGTAAAAATGAGAGTACAATCATCACTTGTTCTTCCATTAAATTGACCTCCCGTTTCAACAGCCCTAGAACCACCTCCTTGATTGATTTAACCTCCAATTATTACATTGAATAGTTGTTTAAAAAGTGGGCCCGGCCGGATTTGAACCAGCGGCCACTTGGTTATGAGCCAAGCGCTCTAACCGGACTAAGCTACGGGCCCTACAACCTTTCGGAGACCATTTAGAATATGTTATTTGCCCATAAAAAGATTAAAAAAACTCGGCGATTACTATTTTTTAGAAAAAAAAAGTTTCAGTAATACATAACATACTGTTACTGTTGGGACATACATGACCAAACTGTGGTCCATGTTTTTCTTTTGCGTCTTACTTGTGGCAACAATGAATTGGTATGCAGTAGTTAGAGAACCTGAAGTTGTTCCTGTTGAAGAACTATACCAACATGTGAATTCTGTTGTAAGAGTCAGAGGAGAATTGATTTCTTGGGTTGAAGACCCTTGGAGTTCGGGCGAAGATAAAATTAAAATTGTCATCCAAGATGAAACTGGTGTTGTCGCAATAGATTGGAGTAATACTCAACCTCTTCCATCAGTAGGATCAATTATTGAAGCAAGAGGTGATTATGCGATTTCTGCTACCACGGGTAAAAAAGTGATTTATGCTAAGGGGACCGGTTCTGTAACATGGAGTGCCGAAGATGTTTCTAATCCAGAATACTTAGGCGCACATTTAACTGATTTATCTCAAAACCCAGAAAATTACACAGGGAAATTAATCACATTGAATGGACACACATCTAAAACACTCGACCCTGATTCAAGAACTGCAAGTTTTGTTCTAAGAGATCACCCCGAATATGGAGGGAGTAATTATTTTCTGAAGATAATGGTATATGGTTCTACAAATGCATGGATTGAATCTAGTTCTAAAGTCAATGTCACAGGAATAATGGTTTACAGTGAAAGAGATCTTCAATGGATAATGTATGCTCAAGGTATAGAAATCGAGGTTGATAACTCTTACAAGAGTGTAATTGGAAGTATAGATTGGAACAATCCTTCAAGTTGGCAATACGAAGTTTACAGTTTAGTATCTATTTATGGCAAAATGACGCAAGATGAAAATGGTGAATGGTGGATAGAAGGTCCGAATGAAGGAGATAAAATATGTGCATCACCAAGTAATTATCACCTCCAAGATAATGCTGTTGCAATATTAGATGTTACAGATACATGGATTGGTCGTTATATGTGGCCTGAAGAAAAATCTTACACGTGTTTGATGATGGGGGTAGATGCGGGTTCAGTTACATTAGTCACTTCAAAAACACTAAGTGAAATTGTAAATAACCCTCATGAATGGCTAGGGAATAATGAAACTGTTACAGTTGAAGGATGGCTTACCACCACAATTAGTCCGACCTACGATGAGGGCTCAATTGGAGACGGCCCTACATGGAATACAAGAAATACAGAATTAAATATTCATCTTAGTGGGTCTAGAGAAAAATACCTTGAAGAAGGATTAAGAGTCAGAGCAAGTGGAAAAATAGTTTGGGATGTTTCATCAACCTCAATGGTACTTGAAGTTGATACTTTGGAACCTATGGATTATTGGACTGTGAACGGAACTCCTGTCTATGCGATTCCACTTCCTGCGGAATTAAGTTGGTTTGACGGACCAACTTCATGGTTTTGGGATGCATTAGGAGGCTCAAGAGTATATATTTCAGGTCATTTGAATATCACAGAAAATGGTGTTTTTATTGAACAAGCAGGCACTGACAAAAGACTTTGTGTTAATTTAGATCCCAGTTATGATATTTCTGAAATTATTGATGAGGGAAGTAATCGCTCAATTGAAACTCATACATTCATAGGTAGATTATATCAACAAAATGCTGCTGAAGACGGAGCAATACAAATGTGCTTAGATAGTACAAGTCCAGATTTAGATCAAGATTTACTAAGTTATGAAGATGAATTAGCATATGGAACAAATTCCAGTAATCCTGATTCTGATGGAGATGGCATCACTGATGGGCAGGAAGTATCTGAGGGTACAAACCCATTAGCTATAATTTCAGAATCAACAATTTCAAATCAAGTAAATGAAAATCAAACAATCACAAATAATGAAAACAATACTGAAAATACCCCTGAAGAGTTATCTAGTAGTGAACCAGAAGGTGTAGATTTAGCAAATATTTTAATTTGGACCATCGTATTTTTAATTATTAGTGTCATATTAATTTCTAGTATAAGCTATATTAATTTAAATAAAAAAGCAAGTATGCCAATAGAAGAAGAATAAGGTGAAAAAATGGATTATTGGTTATCATTGGCTTGGTTACTGGGGTCAATGTTTTTTGGAATTGGTTTAGGTTCAATGACAGGATTAATTCCAGGATTTCACGTAAATAATGTAGCATTAATTTTGCTATCATTAACACCCTCATTTTTAGCATTAGGAATCCCATTATTTGCTGTTGCATCAATAATTGTTGCATGTGGTGTTGTTCACACATTTTTGAATTATATTCCTTCGGCACTAATTGGTGCTCCTGATGCAGATCAAGCACTTTCTTTATTGCCGGGACACAGAATGTTACTAGCGGGCGAAGCCACAAAGGGTGTTGCATATTCCGCCAGAGGTAGTCAATTAGGTCTCTTACTAACACTACCTCTTTTAATCGGAGTTAGACTAGCATTTGGACCTGAATTAAATTTGTATGATGAAATGAGAGATGCACTACCTTGGATTTTATTGACAATTTCATTTTTCTTACTAATTACCGAAACTACAAGATTACCATGGCCATTATGGATTCAGAATCTCACGGGAGGAACCCTTGGAGAAGGTTCTAGAATCACAGGTTTTATAGTTGCAACAGCATATTTCTTATTGTGTGGATTTTACGGTTTTGCTGTATTCTCATTACCTGCAACAAGCCCTGTTGGAATGCCAAATGCGAGTCTTTTACTTCCCTCTTTAGCTGGATTATTTGGAATTGCAAATTTAATTGATATATATTCAACAACTCAAGAATTACCCCCGCAAAAAGATGATTGGGAATTACCTCCTTCTGGACCTCTAATGGTTCCTTGTTTCCTATCTAGTGTAGCTGGAACTGTTATGGCAGTATTACCTGGTATGACTGCAGCACAAGCCACTGTCATGGTAATGAGTGGTAGAAATGTAGCAGCATGGATTAAAGGCGAAGAAGGTTGGGGAATGGATTTCGAAAATATGACTATGCCTGAAATCAGTGATGATGACTTAATGGCAAAAGCTATGGCTGCAGCAGATAGCGAAGAAATTCCAATAGACGACGTATACAAAGAAAGAGATATGGAAATTATTGCTATTCTATCAGCTGTTAATACGGCTGTTACAGTCAGTGTTTTAGGATTTTTATATGTTATCGGACGTTCAAGAAGTGGTGCAACATTAGCATTAAAGCAAATGTATCCAATAGACAAGTGGTCTGAATTAGAACCATCTTCAGATTTTGTAAGGTTACTTGCAGTTACTGTAGCTGCTGGATTAATAGCAATACCGATTATGACTAAGGTAGGAAAAGGGGTCTTAAAATTACATGAAATGATTCCTTTGCAAACTATGTTGATGGCTGTAATAATTTTTGTCACATTGCTTGTATGGTTTTCAACAGGATGGATAGGTATCGGTGTTTTGATAGTTGGCACAGTGATGGGGTTAATGCCACCAAGGATAGGGATAAGAAGAAGTCATGGTATGGGAATAATAATCGTACCAATCATGATTTACACATTCATGCAAAAATATGGAGATCCTTTCGGATTTATTTAAAAAAAAATGGTGAAAAAAATGAAAATTAATACAAGAATGATTATACCTCTAATGATTTGTATGTTGATGTTTAGTAATTCTATTTCAACTCAAATCTTAGAAGATGTTGTAGAAAAAGAACCTCAATTAGTTGATGCAAGGTCAACAGCATGTGCTTCAGATGTTTGTTTAAGTGAATTATTGGTTAATGCACAAGGAGGTAGTGAAACTGGTGCCGTAAGTACATTGAATTGGGCAAGTGCCGAGTGGGTAGAACTACACAATAGCGGACCGAACACAGTAGATTTAACTGGTTGGAAATTAAGAGATAATATGAATCGAGATATGGATTTAGATACTTCAAGAATCGTTTATCCACAAGGTGCTTCGGACATGAATATTCCTGCGGGTGGATATATTATAGTTGCAAGAAATGGTGATGGCGCTGGATGTGGTTTTTGTTTATCAAATGATGGAGCAACATATACTCGTTCAGCATCATTAATTGACGATAGTGGGAATTCAGTACATGAAGCAACTTGGGGGTATTATGTTTCTGAAGGTGTTTCATTAATTGAAAATCCTGCTGATCCACTAGCTGATTGGATTGAGTCTAATCAGTTAACTCCGGGAGCAAGCAATGGTAATGCAAGCGTTCCTGAATCTGTAATGTGTGAAGATATATGTGTAAACGAAGTCATTCCAAATCCAATGGGTAATGATTCTAGAAATTGGCCAGATGGAGAATGGATTGAATTATTCAATAATGGTAGTAATGATGTAAATTTATCTGGATGGGGGATGGCTCTAGATAGTGGAGATTATACAAATAATCTTCTTGATTTTGCAATTGATTTCGATACTAATGATGAACAAGATTGGATTTTAGAGCCAAATGAATATTTATTACTTGGTTTGAATACATCCGATAATTTTGTTTTAAGGAATAATGCAGATGAACTTAGCATTAAACGACCAAATGGTTCAATTGCGCATACTGCTGAATGGTTAAGTGCTCCATCAGGAAGTAGTTTGGTTGCACCATCACAATCCTCAATTAACAATTATTGGGTAAGACCACCATATATGACACCAGGATGGGAAAATCCTGTAAATTTACAAGACTCTGTCAACGGAACAAGTGAATTAAAAATTAGTGAAGTTGTAGCATATCCTGATTCTTCGAACGAAAATACAGTTCCCAACGGAGAATGGATAGAACTTGTAAATGAAGGGGATTTGCCAATTAATCTTTCTGGATGGAAAATAAGGAACGGTACGTGGGATACTATAGAACTTGAGAATTATATTGTAGCTGGAGGAAATTCTGAAACTGGAAACTTAGATGCGGGCAAATATCTAATCATAGGGAACGTTTCCGAATTTATCATCCAAAATTTCTATGAAGTATTATGGCTGATTGCACCGAATGAATCCGTAGTCCAAGCTATTCATTGGAATACATCATCTATGGGATTAGGACTAATTGAGGATTTAAATGGAACTATAGACGATCCATGGATTTCTTTCATGCCTACCCCTGGTGCACCCAACATAGAACCCCCGCCTGATTATGATGACGAGGCTGGATTTGTATTAACAAGAATATTTGCTAATGGGAATCCAAATTCTAATTCATGTTACACATATGTAGAAATCAAAAACGTAGGAAACACAACTTCAACATTGCATGGATGGAAATTAAGTTTCAATGGTGAAGATATTGGATTAAATGGCATTGATGAATTTAGTTTTGCTGACATCTCAATCTCCGCTGGAAATTCGATAAAAATTGGAACGGGTGAATCAGATGTTCAAAATTATTTACAAAATAATGGAGGAGTTCAAGCATATTATTGGTGGGATATTGCAACCAATAAAGAAACACTTGAAGAAGCCGACATAGGAAAAACATGCATTTACCACGATTCGCTAATATCTTTGGAAAATCCTAATTCTACTTACATTGACGCAGTCGCATTACCTGATTCTAGTCCTCCATTAGAGGGTTGGAGTGGGGCCGCAATTAATCTACCTAATTCAATTTCTAATGAAAATACGATTATATTTGTCAGAGGAAACGGTTGTGAATTTTTACCCGACTCAAATACTAGCTCTGATTGGGAAATTACATGGAGTAAATTTGGAAGAAGTACTCATTGTGATTTTGATTATCAAACATTTTCAAATACAAAGATAACTCCAATGATTGGACCAAGTGATGGGCTATATCAAATGGTAAATTGGATTGAAACTGCGGAGTCAAGTCTTCATGTACACATGTATGAATTTACTAGTTTCAAACTTGCAAATTCACTAATTGATGCAGTAAATAGAGGCGTGGATACAACTGTTTTAATTGAAAAATATCCCTATTCAAATTATGATTTAACTACAACCAGAGGCATTGTTTACGAATTGGATCAAGCAGGTGTTGAAGTTCTATGGTTTACAACAGGAAGTGCTCAAGCCCCACAACCATACGCGTATAATCATGCAAAAGCTGTTGTTCTGGATGAACAAGAGATTTGGCTAGGAAGTGGAAATTTCAAAGACAGTAGTTTCCCAAATAGGCAACAATATGAAGCCAATGGAGAAATAGTGTTATTTGGATCAGATGGAAATAGAGAATGGGGTATTTTTGTCAATTCATCTACACTGGCCAATAAATTACTTGATAGAATGTCTTGGGATGAAAATACTGATCACCCACACATAGAAGCATACGACCCAGGAGAGCCTCAATTCGATAAACCTGATTCGTGGTCTGGATTACCAACTTCTAATCTACCATTAGATCCGCCATTATATACAATTCCTGAATTTGAAGGTGATTTTGATGGAAAACTACTATCGTGTCCAGATGATTGTGCAAATGCAATAATTTCAAGTATTGATAATGCAGAATCTTCAATATTATTGTCTTTACAATATTTAGATTTAGATTGGTGGTATGGCTGGTCAGAAGAATCTAACCCATGGGGAGATAGTCTAATTGTTGGGGCATTAGAAAGAGCTGCAGAGAGGGGTGTATCAATACGATTAATAATCAACGAATATTATGCTGACGAATCACCAGAAGTACAACAGGCTACTAATTTACTTAATGAAATTTGGAATCATACATACGGATACGATACAGCAGCAATAATGATGTCTGCTGGAGGAGATGATAGAATTCTTAAACTTCATAATAAAGGAATGATAATCGATTCTGAAACAATCCTAATTGGATCAATGAATTGGGGTTCAAATTCATTATTACAAAATAGAGAATATGGTCTATTATTGAATAGTTCTGAATTAGCACAATATTACATTGAAAGTTGGACTTCTGATTGGGAAAGATTAGATCTTTGGACAGATACTGACGGTGATGGTTTACCTGATCACTGGGAAGTAAGTTTTGGATTAAATCGAACAACATCAATTATTCCTGGAACTGCCATCACAGAACATTCTTATGATCCTGACGGTGATGGTTTGAATAACCTAGAGGAATATAATTACGCTGGAGACCCATTATCTCCTGATACAGATGGAGATTGTATTCCAGATTTATTAGAAATTTCATTTGCACAAATTGAAGGTATTAGTGCGCGCGCAGCGATGAAAGAAACAGATGCGAATGATAATGGCATTGATGATGGAATTGAAACAGAATGTGGATTAAATCTAGAAGAAATAGATGTTGATACAACTAGTGATAGTGATAACGATGGAGTTGTTGATATTAATGATTTATGTCAAAATACTGAGGAAAATATCCCCGTTAATATCGATGGTTGTCCACTTGATTCTGATGGAGACGGTGTAAACGATTTTGATAATTCAGGAGGAGTTTTAGATTTATGCGAAAACACACCATCAGGCACCAATGTTGATTCTGATGGTTGTGAAATAATCTCAGAAAATGATATTGATAATGACGGTGTAATAGATTCTGAAGACTCTTGTTTAGATACACCAGAAGGTCTTGATGTTGATTCAAATGGATGTAGTGATTCTGATAATGATGGAATCATAGATTCTATTGATGAATGTCCTGAGACATTACCTGGCACAATAGTTGGCAGCACTGGGTGTACTCCCTCACAAGAAAAGACAAATGATGATGAAAATGAAGAAAATAGACTAGGCAATGGTGCTGCTGCAGATGACAAATTATCGTTGTTCATTTTAATTTTAATGGGATTTGCCGCAATCGCATTTGTAGGCTCAATAGCAATATTCTTCACGAATAGAAATAACCCCACAGAAGAAATTTTTGCTGATTTGACTAATGAAGTGATTGATGATGCTGCAATGGGTCTTGAAGATCCCGATTTAGGTGATGATGAAAATCCAACTTTTGCATCTCCGATTTTAGATGCCGTAACTGGAGCAACTGCAAGTGAAGATGAACATAGAAAAGCGGTATTTTCAGCTCCAGTGTTAGATGGAACTGAATCACTAAAATACGATGAAAATGATGAATCGATAGATTTACCTGGTTGGACTAGAGATGTTGTTGAAGCATATATAGCTCAAGGATGGAGCATGGAGCAACTAAAAGAATGGTATAATGAAAATAGTTGACCCTTTTTACGCGACAAGTTATTGAAATAAAAAGTAAAGCAGGTGCTAATGTCCCGCGAATTAGTTGAATTAAATCTTCGTGATTTTGAGAATAATAAAGAAGAATTTGTTAAAAAAATGGGTAATGCATTAGAAGATATTGGTTTTTTTGCATTAATGGGTCATGGAATTGATCTTGAATTATTATCTGAATGTTATAATAATTCAGAAGATTTTTTTAAATTTGACTATGAAATCAAATCTAAATATGAAAAAAATGAGATTCATTGTCAAAGAGGATATACGCGATTTGGAAAAGAACATTCAAAAGACAATCCTGCACCAGATTTAAAAGAATTTTACCAGATTGGTAGAACATTGAAAAAAGACCATCCAGAATATGATAAATTTTTACATAATGTATGGCCAGAAGAAGTACCTGAATTAAAAAATAATTTGGAAGATTTGTATACTAAATTAGAAGAATGTAGTAACAAATTGTTAGAAGCATGTTCAATATATCTTGGAATGGAAAAAGATTGGTTGACATCAATGGCTAAAGATGGAAATACAATCTTAAGAGTAATTCATTATCCTCCATTACCAGAAAATAGAGACCCAAATAGTGTTCGATCTTCTCAACATGAAGACATCAATTTGATTACACTTCTATGTGCTTCAACAGAAGGAGGTTTAGAGGTAATGGATCATGACGGAAGTTGGTTTAAAGTAGAAACTGGGCCTGAATTTATTGTTGTAGATACTGGAGATATGATTCAAAACATTACAAATGGATTGTTTAAGTCAACAACACATAGAGTTGTTAATCCAGATAATTCTAACTTAAGGAGATTTTCAATGCCAATGTTTGTTCACCCTCGTAATGAAATTGATCTTTCTCCATTACCTAAATTTATAGAAATGACTGGTGGAGAACAAAAGTTTGAAAATATTACAGCAGGAGAATATTTACATCAAAGATTAATAGAAATAGGCCTAGCCGATTCATGAGGGATATAAGTTGAGAATTCCAGAACTAATTGCACTAAAAAGAGATGGAAAAGAATTAGATGATGAACAAATATCATTTCTTATTGATTCAATCTCAACTAATAAAATGCAACCTGAACAAATTGGTGCATTCTTGATGGCCACTTACATTCAAGGAATGTCTACCAAGGAAACCACAAAATTAACTGAATCAATGAGAGATTCTGGAATAAAATTTGAGTGGGAAAATAAACAAAATACCGTTGATAAGCATTCTACTGGAGGTGTTGGTGATAAAATAAGCATTCCATTAGCACCAGTTCTTGCCTCATTAGGACTTAAAGTTCCAATGATTGCAGGAAGGGGGCTTGAACACACTGGAGGCACGATTGATAAATTAGAATCGATTAAGGGATTCAAAACAAAATTAAATCCTGAAGAAATAATAAAGATTGTAAATAAAATTGGTTGTGTAATAACAACACAAACTGAAGAAATGATCCCTGCCGATAGAATTCTATACGCAATTAGGGATCTGACATCTACAGTTGCATCTTTACCCTTAATTACTGCCTCAATTATTTCAAAGAAAGCCGCAGAAGGAATCTCAAGTCTAGTTTTAGATGTAAAAGTGGGTTCTGCAGCATTTATGAAAGATATTGATTCTGCAAGTGAATTAGCAAAAAGTATGGTGAAAACTGGAAATGAAATGGGAATTAAAACTACAGCTTTGCTTACAGAAATGAATAACCCATTAGGTTTTATGTCTGGAAATGCTCTTGAAATTATTGAATCAATACAATTGTTAAAGGGAGATGGTCCGGGTGATTGTAGAGAATTAATTATTGCTCAAGGGGCTCAATTATTACTTAGTTCAGGTTTAGAAACTTCAGAAGATAAAGCAAAAACTAAAATCAAAAATAATTTAAAAAATGGTTCTGCATTAAATAAATTTAAACAAATGATTGTAGCACAAGGAGTTGAAGAAAAATTTGCTGAAAAAATTTGTAATGAGCCAAGAGAGTTAATAAAATC
>MDSW01018041.1_pt1 | contig 19668 bp, 18 predicted proteins | sample 811171 | NCBI WGS metagenome assembly MDSW01 (sample SAMN05326641, study PRJNA326480) | marine metagenome | isolation source: seawater | place: Atlantic Ocean: North West | collected 2012 | reverse complement strand
GCCATTCTCGTCGTGGCTGCGACTGACGGCCCCATGCCTCAGACTCGTGAGCACATCCTGCTCGGTCGCCAGGTCGGCGTCCCCCGCATGGTCGTGTTCATGAACAAGGTCGACATGGTTGACGACGAAGAGCTGCTCGAACTCGTCGAGATGGAAGTTCGTGAACTTCTCTCCAAGTACGACTTCCCAGGCGACGACATTCCTGTCGTTCGTGGTTCAGCACTCAAGGCACTCGAGTCAGAGGGCAAGGACGACGATGCCTGCAAGGCCATCGATGAGCTGATGGAAGCGCTTGACACCTACATTCCCGAGCCGGAGCGTGAGACCGACAAGGACTTCCTCATGTCCGTCGAGGACGTCTTCTCGATCAAGGGACGCGGTACCGTCGTCACCGGTCGTATCGAGCGTGGTGTTGTCGAGGTCGGCAAGGAAGTCGAGATCGTCGGTCTTTCCGAAGAGCCTCGCAAGACCACCGTCACCGGCGTCGAGATGTTCAACAAGATTCTGGAAGATGCCCAGGCTGGTGACAACGTTGGTTGTCTCCTGCGTGGTATTGAAAAGGATGATGTCGAGCGTGGTCAGGTTCTGGCCAAGCCCGGAACCATCACACCTCACACCAAGTTCGAAGCTGAGGTCTACGTGCTGACCAAGGAAGAGGGCGGTCGTCATACTCCGTTCTTCAGTGGTTACAAGCCACAGTTCTACTTCCGTACCACGGACGTGACTGGTGACCTTGAGCTCGTCGGTGCCGAGATGTGCATGCCTGGCGACAACATCAAGATGAAGGTTGACTTGCACGACAAGCCGATCGCAATGGAAGAGGGTCTCCGCTTCGCTGTCCGTGAGGGCGGTCGTACGGTGGGCTCCGGCGTCGTGACCAAGATCATCGAGTAGAAACGTTGGATTGACGGAGACGGGTTATGGCTAAGAAGGCTGCTGATCGTGAATACGTATGGCTCCAATGCTCGGAGTGTGGCGATCTCAATTACCGCACGAGTATCCGGGTCAAGGGTGGCATCGACGAGAAGGTCAAGGCCGGCTTCAAGAAGTACAGCCCCAAGCTCCGGAAGCACACGCTTCACAAGATCAAGAGGAAGTGACAACCGTCGCCCGCGACCCCGCTGAAAGGCGGGGTCGCGAGCAGGACGCCGGTAGCTCAATTGGCAGAGCAGCGGATTCCAAATCCGCAGGTTGAGTGTTCGAGTCACTCCCGGCGTGTTGGACTGGACAGCCCGGCAACGCATCGGGGTGTGTGAAGGATTCGGAAATGAGCAGTAAGGGTATCTACAAGAGCGGACAGGGCTATTGGGTCCGACTGATGTCGGCCATTGGCTATGGCGTCATCGTGGCCCTTGGCTTGATCTGGCTTTGGAAGCAGATCGAGGTCATCGACTTCGGCATCGAGGCGACCTACGCACAGGTCATCGCGATTCTGGTGGCTGCTGGTTTCTTCGGAATTCTCGGCTACTGGCTCATCGGCTCAAAGCCCGGCTCCGTTGATTTCATGATCGCCACCGAAGGCGAGATGAAGAAGGTCAACTGGTCGAGCAAGGCCGAGTTGACTCGATCGACTCTTGCAGTCATCGGGCTCACGCTGCTGGTGGCCTTGTTCTGCTGGGCCGTCGACGTCGTCTTTGCGTTGGTCTTCACCAAAGTCGGTGTCCTCGATTCCTGAGACTAATTCGGGAGGGTCGGTTCCTCCCATCCGCATTGGCGGAGGAGAGCTTTGCATGTCCGAGCAGAATCAAGTCGTGACCAATGGTGAGTCCGATGCGAGCGATGCTGATCAGGCATCGATCCAGGATCAGCCCGTGGAAGCGGCACCTGCCGAGGTGACTTCACCTGAGCCGGAAGCCGTTGCGGACGAGGAGTCGTTTGACCCTGCCGTTGACATGCCCATGTACCGCGAGGGCATGGACTGGTTCGTACTTCGAGTCGCCTCCAACAAGGAGAACTCGGTTCGAGACACGCTTCAGAAGAAGGTGCAGATCGAGGGCCTCGAGGAACGGGTCGGTCGGATCATGGTTCCCACCGAGAAGACCCGTACGCTCAAGGGTGGCAAGCAGCGTATTACCGAAACGAAGCTCTATCCTGGATACATCTTCGTGGAGATGCGACTGGAACCCGATGGACGGATTCCGCAGGATGTGTTCTTCCTGATCAAGGAAACCACGGGTGTCGGAGACTTTGTCGGAACGGCTGGTCGGCCGACTCCAATGTCACCTGGTGAAGTGGAGAAGATGCTCCACGATTCCAAGATGCCCGAGGAAGAGCCTACCGTCCGCATGGAGTTCGCTCCGGGCGACAACGTCACGATCAAGGAAGGTCCGTTCGAGAACTACGAAGGCACCGTCGACGACGTCCTGCCGGAGCGTGGCCTTGTTCGCGTTCTGGTGACGATCTTCGGTCGTCAGGCTCCGGTCGAGCTCGAGTACTGGCAGATCGCCAAAGCCGAGGAATAGTCTGTTTCATCAGACCATTGGAATGGGTTTCTTTCCCATGGCGGTTGTGCGCGCGTGGGATGGGCGGCTATCGTCCACGTCATACAGGAGTGACATGTAATGCTATCTGCCCTGCTCTTGACGTTCTCCATCGGTTCCACTCAACCAGCATTGTCCCTTCCGGTCCTCGCCATCCAGGATGAGGCCGGTGGTACACCACCCGTTGACGTGGCGCCAGCCGGAATCGGTCAGCAACCGGACGCCGGTTTCAATACGTCCTTGTCGTTCGATGCCGGATTCACCTGGCAGTTCCAGACGAACATGAACGAGCCGGGCGAGGTGTCCCATGGCCGATTCCATACGGATGGAAGTGTCCGCATGGGCGTGGCCGAGAATCTCGATCTCGTGCTCGGTTGGCGATACCAGTACGACCACTGGAACTTCAGTGAAACACCGACCTGGTGGAAGGACATCAACACGGTTCAGCTCGACCTCGGCGCTCGTTGGCGAGTCGACGACCATTGGATGATCTTCGGGGGCGGACAGGTGATGTGGTCGGTCGAGGAGCGAGGCTCCTGGAGTCGAGGCATCATCGGTGGCGGTGCGGCCGGTATCAGCTATGCCTTCTCGAAGGATCTCATCATTGGTGGTGGTCTTGGTGTTCGGTCGCAGCTCGAAGACAGTGCACTGTTCTATCCGATCGTCGTTCTGGACTGGCAGATCACGGATCGTCTCAGCCTCGATACACGGCTCACGACCGGATGGGCAAACCAGAGTGGTGCCGAACTGGTCTATGAGTTGACCGAGGAACTCGATCTCTCCTTCGCCGTCGTATTCGACTACGAACGATTCCGTCTGGATTCCTCCGGCCCTGTTCCGGGTGGTGTTGGAACCACCGAAGCACTGCCGCTGGCCTTGGCGTTGACTTGGGAACCCTGCCCGGATGCCACGATCTCGATCTATGCCGGTGCGACCGTATACGGCCGTATCAAGGTGACCGATTCTGCGCAGAACGACGTCTTTGCGAGCACGTATGACCCTGCTGCGATCATCGGCTTCCAGGGTGCGATACGATTCTAGACGTGGGTTGATCACGAACAGGAAGTGCCATGACCTTTGCAGATGACTGGAATCGACTTCGAACCGAGATCGGCAAGGTCGTCGTGGGTCATGATGACATCATCGAGGGCGTTCTGACCTGCCTGTTTGCAGGCGGACATACGTTGCTCGAAGGTGTTCCCGGTCTCGGCAAGACACTTCTGATCAGGACGCTGTCTGAAGCGATGCATCTGGATTTCTCCCGGATCCAGTTCACGCCCGATCTCATGCCTGCAGATGTGACGGGTACGACGATTGTCGTCGAAGGTGAAACCGGCCGGGAATTCAAGTTTCGCAAGGGTCCGATCTTCGCCCAGATCGTGCTGGCCGATGAAATCAATCGTGCCACACCCAAGACGCAGTCGTCCCTGCTTGAAGCAATGCAGGAAAAATCAGTGACAGTCGGCGGCGAGACACACGTTCTGGAAAAACCGTTCTTCGTCATGGCGACTCAGAATCCGGTTGAGCAGGAAGGAACCTACCCGTTGCCTGAGGCCCAACTTGATCGCTTCTTCTTCAAGTTGATCGTCGGGTACTCGAGTCGAGCCGAGATGAGTGAGATCCTGAACCGCACCACGACGAATGTGGATATTTCCATCGATCGCGTTCTCGATGGTGCAACGATTCTCGAGCATCAGAAAGCAGTTCGTCAGGTTCCCGTATCGGCTTCTGTTCAGGATTACGCCGTGCGATGCGTGCTGGCGACACACCCGGGTGGCGATCTTGCGACGCCTCAGGTCGAGCGATATTTCAGAATGGGTGCGTCCCCTCGTGCCGCCCAGACACTCGTCCTTGCAGGCAAGGTGAATGCCCTGCGTCATGGTCGTTCCCAGGTCGAAACAGATGACATCCGCAATGTCGTGCTGCCGGCCATGCGACATCGCTGCATCCTGAACTTCGAGGCGGAAGCCGAGGGTGTGACGACGGATCAGGTGCTTCAGAACATCGTTGACACCTTGCCGCAGGATGCCTTGATTCCCCAGTCCGGCTGAATGGCCACGCGATCAGCGGGAAGTGCCGGCTCGACGAAGCGTCGGGCGGTCATCCTGATCCCAGGTCATCGGATCCAGATAGACGGGTTGTGGTTGGATTCTCCATGGCACACAGGGCGATCCCATGGTTTCAAAGTGTCGCGTGTCCCCATGAGTTCTCATGGCGCCGATCTGCAGTGAATGATTTCGATCAGGCATCCACGATTCTGGAAGCGTGACCGTTGCCAGCCAGCGATCCTCAAGGGTCCGGATGCCCACCACGGGTCGATCTGCGGAGGTACTTCCATACCGTCGCCATCCATCATGCGGAGAAATCGAGAGTCGCTCCTGAGGCCAGTTCGATGCCGATCCAGTTTGGCCGATGAAGAGGGTCACGCCCTCGATTCCGATCATGTCATGTGGCGATGCCAGTTCATGAGGGAGCGAGGTTTTCGGAATGTCGGCAGATGGTATTCCCATGCATTCGATGTAGAGTTCCCATTCGCCATTTCGCTTGCGAACCTGCAGCCAGGTCGTCTGCTCCGAGTTCACTTCGGGTCTTTCCTGGCTGCGTGCCTGGGCCAGCGTCAGAGAAGGCATGAACGGTCCAAGGAGTGGGCCGGGTGGAACCATCGGAACCACTTTCTCCCCAAACGGAAGTCTCTGGACATGCTGACGAAGGATGACGTTCAGGACCACCATCTTGGCATAGGGATCGGACGATTCAATGCCTTGGCGTTGGACACGTGTTGACGTCACTTGATCCGGCTGGAGAAGCAGGCCGATCGGAACATCGGTCGTACTGCTCCAGATGAACTCTGCCAGAACGGATTCGTGATCCGGGTTGGCGAGGCAGAGGCTGATATCCGGTCCGAACGGTTGTTCGACCCAGGTGAATTGACTGATCTGTTCATCCGCCCAGGCCAGTGCTGCCTTGACCATGTCCTCACGGCTGATGGCATCGTCCAGAAGCAGCCTCAGAAAGTTCTCGATGCTGTTGGGATTCGTGATCCATGCGGCGATGCGGGTTCCGTCATCGATGCAGGTCTCTGTCAGCAGATCACGACACCGTGCGGCCACACCACGGCTTTGATCGGCAAGGCGTTTCATGCCGGCACGCCAGATTCCAGCAACATGTCGTGCAGCCAGTCTCTGTACAGTCGAATCGAACTCTATGGTCGGAGGTTCAACGCCGCGTCGTTCGGCGATGAGTTCCAGTCGCCACCAGTCCAACGGGTTGCTGGCATCAGGGAGATCCGGTGCGTTGGTCGTCTCAAGCATGCCCTCTCGGGAGTCATCACCGACTCTCAAGGCGGGCATGTTCTCGGGTTGGTCGAGCCATCGAAGGTCGAGTCGATGACGTCCCATCTCAAGAAAACCAGTTCCATCGTCAGGAAGATTCACAAGAAGGCGAGGCCCATGAGCAATGGTCTTCGGATTCGGTGTCCCATACCGATCCTGTGCCGTGACCTCTCGGATCGAAATCATGCGTCCATCACGGCTCCAATGCGGTGCATCACCCTGTGGGGTGGGTTCGATCCAGCCGATATGACCGACCAGTGATCGAGGTTGTCCATCATCCGTGACCAGAGTGACCATCACGTGTTCCGGCCACGCTTCTTCCGGACGATCGGTTGCGATCCGGCACATGAGCACGCCGCCTCGAAGCGCAATCGCCTCCATGTTCATGAAACGCATGTCCGAAACCCCGAGGGTTCCGGATGAACATGCTGTCAATGCCAGGATCGCGAGATTCATGGACTCGGGGGTGTGCTGGACGTTGTCTGTCCGCGGCGATCGCTCACGAGTTTGCACGTCTCATCAACAGCTCGTTCGAGATCATCATTGATGACAAAGGCGTCATACAGCTTGACCTCGGTGGCCTGACGAATTTCATGCTGGGCTTCTGCAAATCGTCTTTCGATGGCATCCTGGTCATCGCGTCCACGGGATTGAAGTCTTCGCATCAGTTCATCTTCACCAGGGGGGAGGATGAAGATCATGAACGCGGATGGCATGGCGTGTCGGACCTGACGTGCACCCTGGACATCGATGTCGAGGATGATCAGTTCACCCTTCTCCAGGGCAGCTTCCACAGGACGCCTTGGGGTCCCATAGGCATGTCGACCAAAGACCTCGGCCCATTCGAGAAACTCGCCACCCCGCTGCATTCGGTCGAATTCACCGCTGGTCACGAAGTAGTAGTCCTGACCATCCACTTCCTCGGAGGATCGAGGACGGGTGGTCGCGGACACGCTGAATCGGCCACCCAGTCGCTCCTGCATGCGATGGACAATGGTGGTCTTGCCCACCCCGGAAGGCCCTGAGACAACCAGAAGCAGCCCTGATGGTTGGTCCGTTGACATAGAAGAGGATTGTACGGCAAGGCAGCCATGCTGCCGTCCGGCCAGAGCATCTACACTGTGCCGATGCCCATCACCACGGTTGCCATTGTCGGAAGGCCCAACGTCGGGAAATCCAGCCTGCTGAATCGGCTCGCCAGGCGACGGGTGTCGATCGTCGATCCCACGCCGGGCGTGACTCGGGATCGGGTCAGCGTCATGCTCGAACTGGACCCGCCGACGGAGTCTCCCCGTGAGGCGGAGCCTCGTCTGGTCGAATTGACCGATACCGGCGGCTATGGGGTGTACACCGCCGATGGAACCATCGATGACGCGGGAGAGGATCTTTCAAGACTCACCGAGGACATCGAAGACCAGATCGCCATCGCCATTGAACAATCTTCCGTCATCATGATGGTCTGCGATGCCCAGTCTGGTCCGCTTCCTCTGGATCAGGCGGTGGCGGACATTCTCCGGACCCGTGGCCAGGCCGACCGCGTTCTGCTGGTCGCCAACAAGACCGACGGAGATACCTGGGAAGCACATGCCATGGAACTGGCAGGTCTTGGTCTCGGTCAACCACTCTGCTGTTCCGCGACAAGCGGCTATGGCATGCGTGACCTTGAAGAGGCGATCTGGGAGCGTTCGGAGTTCGAGGACATCGATGCGCCGGATGAAAGCGAGATGCGATTGGCCATTGTGGGGCGTCGCAATGTCGGGAAGTCGACGCTGATCAATGCCCTTGCCGGTGAGGAACGGGTGATTGTCTCTGAAATTGCCGGGACGACGCGGGATGCGGTCGATGTTGAATTCAACATGGAAGGGCATGCCTTCACCGCGATCGATACGGCGGGTCTGCGTCGAAAGAAGAGCTTTGCGGATGACATCGAGTTCTACGCCTATCGTCGGATGTTGACGTCGATCCGGAGATCAGACGTGGTGCTGTTCCTGATCGATGCCACTCAGAAGATCTCCCATGTCGATCAGAAACTCGGGCAGGAGCTGCAAAGACAGTTCAAGCCTGTTGTTCTTGTCGTGAACAAGTGGGATCTGGCCGAGGGCGCAGCATCTCCTGAGGATTTTCTGTCCTATCTCACTCAGGAGTTGAGAGGACTGGACTACGCACCGATCGTGTTGATCAGCGCTCAGGAAGGTGAAGGCTTGAAGGACATGATCAGCATGGCCTTCAACCTGAATGCCCAGGCCAGTCACCGGGAGTCGACCGCTCAGGTCAACGAAGTCGTGAAAGGCATTCTGGCGAAGCGTGGTCCCAGTTCAAGGCTTGGATCGCAGGCCAAGCTCTACTACGCTTCGCAGGTCGACGTGCGACCACCGACACTCGCCCTTGTCGTGAACAAGCCAGATCTGTTCGAAGGGCGTTATGAGCGGTATCTCATGAACAGATTGCGCGAGCAGCTTCCATTTTCCGAAGTTCCGATTCGTCTTCTGTTCTCAAGGAAGCACCGAAAAACCATCGAGTCGATGAAACAGACCGGTCGTGCAGCCGCACGTGCGAAGCGTGAGGCTGAGGGGGTCGAAGGCATTGAGCAGGACATCTGGAATGAGGGTGACCTGCCGGATGGCCCTGTCGAATCCGATTGAATACTTGATCCACTGGATGAATGATCCAGGAGGTAACCCATGCGAATTCTCATGTTCATTGCCGTGTGCCTGGCAGCTTCGAGCCTTGCGATTGGTTTTCAGCAGGCGGATCCAGGGGACTCCGAGCTGGTGGTCATTCTTCCGCCGGCCGATGTCGAAGGTCACATTCTGAATGATGTCACGATGCTCGGTCTGGCCGAGTACAACTGTCACTGGACACGTTTTCATTCGGATGTGATGGAGAAGTTCACGGGACTCGCCATCGAGTTCAGTCAGACGGCAGAGTCCCTGGAGGACAGCCTTCCGGGGGATGACATCCAGCTGCTCCTCAAGGACTTCACGCAGTCAAGATGGAGCGAGATTGGCAGTGAAGTCGGCTTGATTTCAATGTCGAACGGTCTGGACAGCACGATTGACTGGATGCTCTTTTCCCAATCGGCCGGTGCTCAGATCGTCCAGCGCATCGCTGCGGGCGACAACAACTGGCCTGCCATGGGAATCATGGTTGCAGATCAGGCCGTTGCGATGGCGAAGGCCAGCCATGACAAGGTCTGGGAACGCTTCGGGAGACGTGTCGGGCAGGCGGTCGAGCGGGGGACGCTCGAACAGTGGTCCCAATGGGGTCTTCAGGTCGGCATGCAGGCCCGTTTCCAGACACGAGGAATGGAAATCGACTGGAACGCCTTTGCGGCCGATGTCGCCACCCAGGCACGGTGGTTCGAGTCCAAGCTTCAACTCAGAAAAGCAGGCGATTGATCTGATTCCTAGAGCGACAAGCGTTCTCGATCGGCTCTGAGTGCATCGATGCAGAACTGGATGTGTTCCGTGAGGTCCACTCCCAGCTCCTCGACGCCAACGGTGATGTCATCCCGGTTCACGGCGGCAGCGAAGTTCGGTGTCTTGAGCTTCTTCTTGACGCTCTTGGGCGCGAGATCCTCGATGCCGTTGGGGCGAACCTTGCAGCAGGCCACGATGAAGCCAGCCAGCTCATCGACTGCGAAGAGATATCGTGCCATCGGGGTTTCCCGAGGCGTTCCTGAATAGGTGGCATGTCCGAGTATGGCGTTCAGGATTTCCTCATCCACATCACCACGCTCACGCAGAATCTCGATTCCGACAAAGGGATGTTCCTCGGGTGTCGGATGTCGTTCGTAATCGAAGTCATGCAGGAGTCCGCAGACCGTCCAGCGTTCAGCCTCATCGGGCTCCACCCGGGCAGCCGCCGCAGTCATGCACGTGGCGACACATTCCATGTGGTGCCTCAGGGCATCCGCCTGAACCCACTCTCTCATCAGATCTCGAGCCGTCTGGATATCCATCAGGCCAGTCTACACCGAGGTCCGGAAGGCTTGGCAGCACGTCCTGTTACCATCATGATCATGTCCTCCGTGAAACATCTCGGATTGTTGATTGCACTCCTGGGTGTTCTTCTGATGACCTCCTGCGATCGAGAGGGCGTATCGTCACAGGCGTCTACGGTTGATCCCATCAAGGTCGGCATTCTGCATTCCAAGACAGGCCCGCTGGCAATCAGCGAGAAGGCGGTCATCGATGCGACCATTCTGGCGATCGAGGATGTGAACGATCAAGGGGGTGTTCTCGGCCGGCCACTGGAACCCATCGTGGTGGACGGCAGTTCGAATGAGAACACGTTTGCTCGTGAAGCAGCGGATCTTCTGGATCATGAAGGGGTCTCCGTGATCTTCGGTTGCTGGACGTCGGCGTCTCGAAAGGCCGTCCGGCCTGTGATCGAATCCCGCGATGGTCTCCTGTTCTATCCGGTTCAGTATGAAGGTCTTGAGCAGTCTCCCAACATCATCTATCTCGGCTCGGCGCCCAATCAGCAGATTCTTCCAGCGGTTGACTGGGCGATGGATGAACTGGGTGCCAAACGGTTTCTCATGGTGGGTTCCGATTACGTCTTTCCTCGTGCTGCCAATGCGATCATCACGGATCACATCAAGGCACGTGGAGGAGAGGCCATCGGCGAGTACTACATCACATTGGGCAGTCGCGACACGACTGAAATGATCGCAGCGATCAAGGCGAATCCGCCCGATGTGATCCTCAACACGATCAACGGAGATGCCAATATCAGCTTCTTCAAGGGACTGCGAGAGGCGGGCATCCAAGCCAGTGATGTTCCGACGATCTCGTTCTCGATCGGTGAACCCGAACTTCGAAGCATGTCTTCAAGCCTTGTCGCAGGTGACTATGCCGCCTGGAACTATTTTCAAAGTATCCCCGGTCAGGACAATCTGGGATTCGTTCGCAAGTTCGGTCAGCGATACCACCCCAGGCGAGTCTTGAGTGATCCGATGCAGTCTGCGTGGAATGCGGTTCATCTCTGGGCGAAAGCGGCTGAGGTGGCAGGTTCGATCGAGCCTGCCATGGTTCGTCGTTCGCTCTCAAGTATCGAATACCAGGCGCCGGAAGGACTCGTTCGAATCGACCCGGACACCCAGCACCTTTGGATGAAGACCCGGATCGGCCAGATCACACCGGCTCGATTCTTCGACATCGTGTGGGAATCGAACGACTCGATGAGACCGGTTCCATACCCGTCGAGTCGCTCACGTGAGGATTGGGATCGCTTTCTTCAGGATCTCTATGCCGGATGGGGTGAACGTTGGTCGAGGCCGGAGACACCATGAGCAGGGCAGCTGACAGCCATCAGGGTGAATCCGTGCCATTGTTCCGAGGCATTCTCGGTCGAATGATGCTCGCCGGTGTGCTTCCGACCATTGTGGTGATCAGCTGCATGCTGCTTCTGGAAGTAAAGCATGAATACGATGCGCTTCAGGAAGCCAGCCTGAACGAGTTGCAGGCCAGGGTGGATCTTCTGGCCGAGACCATTCAGGATGTCAACAACAGTGCTCGTGAAAGCGTTCTCGCCATGGCGGATGCGCAGTCTGCCGGCATGATCGATCATGGCCAGATGTCCGTTGACTTCTCTCGTTCGATTCTCGAGCGAGATGCGGAAATCACGGCAGCCTTCATGGCGTTTGAACCTGGGGTCCATTCCGACGATGCCATGGAGATGCTTCCACCCGAGGCCATCTCGAATTCGAATCGACTGGCGCCTTACTGGTTCATCGATCCTGATTACGGCGACACGATTCGTCTTCAGGTGACCCCCGAGATGGATACCGGCGACTACTACGCGGTCCCGAGGGAGCGATGGAACGCCTCCGGCGAACGATCGATGTCCTACAGCGAGCCGTATCTGAATGATGGACGACTTCAGATCGACATGTCTGCTCCGATGGTCGTTGATGGTCGATTCGTCGGTGTTGCCGGAGTGGGCAGGGCACTTGATGATCAGGAACTTCAGATCCGGTCCTTTCTTTCCGGAACCGATGACCATGCATTTCTGATCAGCCCCTATGGCAAATTCATCGCAGCTTCGGTGGATGAGTATCGTCTGGATGATCGTGACCTCGATGGCCTTCTCAAGACACGATCCATGGATGACGTCGGCTACGGCGATCTGCTGGGGCCGGTCTCAAGTGGTGTCCAGAGCGAAGTGTTTCTTGGCACGGATCCCAAGGACGGGGCGGAATACTACTACGCCTCAGCTGAGATCCAGGCGGGTGACTGGAAGGTCGTCGTCCGGAGAAGTAAGGCTTCCGTTCTGGATCCCATCTGGGATTACCTGATGGAGAGCATCGCTCTGGGGCTTGCTGGCATCATCATCGTCACGATCCTGCTGGTGGCACTTGCCGTTGCCGTGTCCAGACGTGTCCGAGTTGCTGTTGATCGTGCCCGCCTCGTGGCGATCGGAGATCTTCGCCCCACCGAGGGACTGACGACATCCACGGATGAAACGGGTGTCCTGTTGCGGGTGATGGAAGGCATGCGTGATCGACTTCGGGGTCTGGTTGGCGATCTGGTCGAATCAGAAGGCACCATCGAACAGACGGCCGGCATTCTTGCGAATTCAACTCGGGATCAGGTTGAAGTCGCGGCGGCGCTGGATCAATCGACTTCACAGATCTCAGAGGCCGTGGATCGAATCATGATCACTTCCAGTCAACTCGAGAAGACGGTGGAGTCGGTCACCCGGACGGCGGACAACATGACCACACTCGCCAGTGATGGCAGAGCGGGTCTTGACGGCATGCAGGCGGCGATGACCCAGCTGGAGTCGTCGACGGAAGCAGCCGATCGGCGCCTCTCGATGATTCAGGAACGAGCTGCCGGCATTACCGGGATCGTCTCGACCATCACCGCGGTTGCGGATCAGACGAATCTCCTCTCGGTCAATGCCTCGATCGAGGCCGAGAAGGCCGGTGAAGCTGGACGGGGATTCCTGGTCGTCGCTCGTGAGATCAGACGACTGGCGGACCGGTCGTCTTCCGCGACACTTGAAATCGAATCCAGCGTGCGAGAAGTCGAGCAGGCGATCGGCGAAGGTGTTCAGGATCTGGGTCGATTCGCGGATGAAGTCAGGCGGATTGTTCTGGATGTGAAGACGGTGTCCGAAGCAATGGGTGCAATCATCGAACAGGTGACGGCCAGTACTCGAGGATTCCATGTGCTCAGCGAAGGTGTGGCATCCCAAACTCAAGGTGCTCAGGCCATCGCGGGGACCATGGGCGGCCTTCAGGACGGCATGGAACGAACCCGTCGGACCACGGATTCCCTGGTGACCGCCTCGACAGACCTCGAAAAGGCCATTGAGACCCTGGGAAGCATCGTTTCATCCTTCGAGGTGGGTCGGGACGCCACCGATGCGGCGGATTGAGTCATTGCTCCGAGGTCCTTGCCTGTTAGAATTGATGACCTGTTATGCGTCAAAGCCATCCTCCGGCCAGGCGGTCGATGGTCCCTGAAAACCTTCCTGGCGACATCTTGATAGATGTCACACCACTGAGTCAGTGGTGATGTTGACGCATACAGGAAGCCTCCATGTCCATCATGCCGTTGCCCGTGTTCGAACAGGATTCTGATCCTGCCAATCGAGATGCGATGACGCTGGAGGAGCAGCATGCTGCACTGGAAGCGCCCAAGACCATCGTGGTCCGGTTTGGAGCGATGCGTCTCATCGGTGAATACACGCAGACGGGTTCGATCAAGCCTGGATGTGGAAGCAAGCTGGTCGCCAGGACCCACCGCGGTCTCGAAGTCGTGGAGATGCTCACCACGACCTGTACGAATGCGGGATGTGGCAAATCGGTGACTCGAAAGGAAATGCTCGACTACATCGAGGCTTCTGGAGGCAGGGACTATCCCTTCTTCAATCGTGGCAAGGTTCTCAGGGTGGCCACGACGGACGATCTTCAGAATCAGTCCAAGCTCGAAGCCAGGAAATCCGAGTTTCTCGTCAAGGCCCGTGAGTTGGTGAAGTTCTACAACATCGACATGAAACTGGTCGATGTCGACCCCATCCTCGGCGAAGAGGTTCTGACCTTCTACTACATGTCGGAAGAACGAGTCGACTTTCGCGAACTCGTCCGCGATCTGGCAGCGGAGTTTCGAACACGAATCGAAATGCGACAGGTGGGTGCTCGAGATGAAGCCCGCCTGGTTGCAGACTACGAGCGATGTGGTCAGCATTGCTGCTGCAAGAACTTTCTCAAGGTCCTCAAGCCCGTTTCCATGCGATCCGCCAAGGTTCAGAAGGCGACGTTGGATCCATTGAAGATCTCCGGTCGATGTGGCCGTCTGATGTGCTGCCTTCGATATGAAGATCAGACCTACAAGGAACTCAAGGCGAACCTCCCGCATCGAAAGACGCTGGTTGGAACCGCATACGGCGCTGGGATCGTGATGGACTCCAAGATCCTGACTCAGCTTGTTCTGGTCAAGCTGGAACACAACGGTGAGGAAATCGCAGTTCCCATTGAAGAGCTGATGGATCCCAAGACGTGTCCTCGTCCTGAAGACCTGGAAGCCAAGGCCCGTGAGGAAGAAGAGGCCGCACGTCGCGTCCTTGAGGATTCCGTTGCTCGCGCCCGAGGCCACCGGGATGCCAAGCCGGATGCTCCAGACGGCAAGAAGAAGAAACGGCGTCGTCGCAGGCGTCGAAGCAAGAAATCGGGCGATGCCGTCCAGCAGGCCACAGAGACGCCGGTGAAGGAACAGGCCAAGTCGGAGGCTGCCGGTGATGGAACGCCTCGGAAGAAACGTCGTCGTCGTCGACGTCGTCGCGGTCGTGGAAATTCCGAGGGTGGTGGCGGCGAAGCTGGCAACAAGCCCACCGAGTCCTGAACAGCGTTCGTTCTCCGGGGTATGCTTTCCCTGGCCAGCGGCCAGTGCCGGTTGCTGATCAGATCGGCCATCACCGAGAGAGGGCAGTCGTATCTCTGACAAGTCATCCCAATCCGATCAGGGATCGATCAAGATCATCGAGCTGTTCCAGTCGCTGCTGATCGCGTTCATCTTCGCGTTGATCTTTCGTGGTTTCGTGATCGAGAGCTTCGTGATTCCCACGGGATCCATGGCGCCGACGCTTCTCGGGCAGCATTGGCTTGTTGAGTCCAATCAGACCGGTACGGCAACACCAGTCGGTCTCGGGGAAACCCGGCCGGATACGTCACGCCTTCGTGACTGGCAGATCTCCCGGAATCACGGCCTGAGTTCCTCATCGACGCTTCGGACCCGAATGGGTGATCGCATCGCCGTGGTCAAGTATGTCAGACCATTCTTCGAACCCGAACGTTACGACGTGATCGTCTTCAAGAATCCAACGATTCCCTTCGGAGATTCGGCCAACTACATCAAACGTCTGGTCGGCATGCCCGGAGAAGAGGTCTGGATTGTCGACGGAGATGTGTTCATCAAGAAGCCTGATGAAGATCGTTACCACATCGCGCGAAAGCCTGTTCATGTTCAGGACGGTGTCTGGCAGAGCGTTCATGACACTCGTCACCAGCCTGTCGACCCCGAACGGCTCGTCAAGCCATGGCAGGGATCACCATGGATCGGTCAGCCCGAATCCAAATGGGAACAGACTGCCCACGGTGGATTCAAGTTGACGACATCGGGCCGTGCCACGCTGAGCTGGGATCGCCAGGCGGATGGTCCTGATGACTGGTCCGCCTACAACATGATTTCTCCCGTCCGCAATGCGTTCAGTGTCAGCGACATCCGAATCGATGCGACCCTGATCCCGGACGAATCGACACTCCAGGCCGAGCTGACCATCGAGACACGAGCGAATCGATTCCGTTTTCATGTGGCCAACGCTGTGGCAGGCGTCTCCATGTCACCGGTCGATGGGCCCGAAGATGTCGTCACGGTCGAAGAACCCATCGCGTCGATTCTGCCTGGTGAGCCCATCAGGCTGGAATGCATCCATTCCGATCAAAGCCTGAGACTTGCCGTCAATGGTCGGCCGGTCGCCTCACTTGACTACGACTGGACTCCCTATGAGCGTCTGGCCAACACCGTGGCGACACCCAGGGAGCGGGAAGCCGGCAAAGCGGCATCAACACTCGCCCATCGGCTGCCCGACAAGCCTCGTATCTGGTGGTCGTTCGACGGTTCGGCGGTCACCATTCCCCGCATCAGCATGGATCGGGATCTCTACTACCGACCAAGCATGCTGACCGGAATGAGTCGAAACTGGAATGAACCGACTGAGCAGCATCGTGATGCGGTCAGACTGAACAAGCCGGCGGCAGCCACCCATCCAGACACCGTCGTCAAGCTTGGTCCAGATCAGTATTTCGTTCTTGGTGACAATTCGGGACGTTCGCTGGACGGCCGGCTCTGGGGCGCGCCACACCCTCTCGTCGCAGCCCAGATCGATGACACGCCATTCGTCGTACCAGGCGATCTTCTGATCGGAAAGGCCTGGATCGTCTACTACCCGGCACCCCATTCGGTTTCGGATGGTGGAACCGGTCTGATTCCCGATTTCGGCAAGATCCGTTTCATACGTTGATCAACGCAGCATGCGTCGCATGTCGATCAGTCGTATGCGCCCCTGTTCAGCAAGTTCTTCAGCGGAATACCGAGTGAGATTTCTCAGGTTCTCGATGGGGACGGCGATTTCAAGCGTCCACGCTTCCCGAGCCTGCGTTCCTTCACCCGCGGTCAGCGTGATGCCCTCGGCATCGAACGTCTCGATGCGGCCGGGATCTCCGGGAAGATCATCAGGCCATGGGCCATCCGGCCAGTACCAGACATCTGGAACCACGACCGGTTCGACAATGTCCTTCAGCCAGGCCATCGCGTACAGGACATCATCGGGATTCCGTGGCGCAGGCAGTTCGGGCAGCGTATTGGAAGCCTGAAGCAGACCGAGTTGGTAGGCCAGTCTGGGCGTGGACGCCTTCGTGGCGGTGTTCAACCCGAATGGATCCGTTGTTGGAATGTTCCGAAGGGCATCTCGAAGAATGAGTCGATGCTCTTCGGTCAGATCTCCTGCGACCAGTGGATCCAGTCGATCGAGCACATCCATGCAGCGTTGCCCCGCAAGAATCGATGAAGGAACACCGGGATCGCGTGAAAGGTGAGCGATGATGTGGCAGGCGGCGGCGAGGTCCAGAAGACCTCCCTTGACATCATCCGAAGCCATCTTTCGATCCGATTCCATCAGAAAGTAATCAATGAAATCATCCATCTCCGGGAGCCACCAGGGTACGACATGTTCGGGCCATCGCATGAACTCCAGTTCATGAAGCTCGAGATAATCGTCCGGATAGGCGAACTGGCAGTTCCTGGCCATGGACGCCATGGCGAGGTCCGCCAGAACGGTTCGTCGCAGATCATCATGCTCCCACCAGGGAATCTCGGAGTCCTGAACGCGACGTATGGCCAGGGCATACCACCTGGCGGCATTGGCGCGTTCCATGATGTTGATCTCGCCATCCGCGATCAACTGCACAAGTTTCTTCCGCGCTTCAAGGTCACTTGATGTCTTGCTGATCTTGCGAACGACTGTGCCCATCGCCGGTCCAGTCGCGAAGAACTTGGTCAGCGCACCGTACTCACCTTCATCGGCCTTGACGTTGACATCATCCATCTGATCGGCAAGTTCGTCATCGGTCTTCGAATCCACACCTGCGAGTGCATCCTGCCAGTAGCGTTTGAGTCCGGGCATCAGATCGCCCTGGCCCTCGATGAGATTTTCGACCGTATCACCGGAGAGACCGAAGACCATGTTGAACGCCATGATGTCTTCTTCGGACCAGTCTTCCTGATTCGCCTTCAGGACGGATTCGGTGGTTGCCAGGGCGAGGTCCCGCTCGCCCCTCAAGGCAGGCCTGAGACGACAGGGATCCTTCTTCGGAAGCCGGTTCATCACCTTCAGCAATCTACGGGCTTGGATGGGATCCATCATGCCATGTTCGATTGCTCGATCCAACGCGTCATTGAATCCATCAATGATGGATGCATTGACCAAGGTTGTCAGAAACATGTCAGGGCCAAGATGTCTGCACAGGGAATAGCCTGTGATCAACCTGTCCGTGATCTTCTCGATATCGCCCTTGAGAAGTTGACGAGTCACGTCCTGCTGGATGATGCGCTGACAGTTTCTGATGTACAGAACATGGGGAAGTTCAAGCAGCAGTCCCTTGGAGAGATCGAGCTCCCAGTCGCAGTCTTCAGATCGAGCCGCAAGAGACACCTTCGTGATGATGTCGTTCAGACGATCGAGTTTCCGGTCGTAGGCTTCTGGAAGCCTGGAGGCATCCTCCAGAATCTCGAACTGAGCTTCGAAATCCACCTCTTCGGTCTGCAGCGATTCGAGCAGCGAATCGTACTGATCTGATGCCTGCTCGTAGAGATCTGCGGTGGAATCCGCAAGAGCGTCCGCGCCGGTGATCGCTCCCAGCAGCATTGTCGTGAGCACTGTTCCTGGAATCCAATGTCTGATCATGGGATGGTCCTTGACTGTTCGTAGCTCCACCAGAGCATAACCCATGCCAACGGCGTATCCTGACGTGATGCCAGATGGTGACAGCACTCAGATTCCCTACAAGCCCTGGACGCCCCGGGATCCGCAGGCTTCAGTCCGTGAATTCACGGAGATCCTCACTCGGCGGAGATCCATCAGAACATTTTCCGACAAGCCTGTGCCACAAGAACTGGTTGAAACGGTCATTTCGGCTGCCGGCACGGCGCCCAGCGGGGCCAACAAGCAGCCATGGAGATTCGTGGCCGTTTCCGATCCAGCCTTGAAGCGGTTGATTCGTGAAGGCGCTGAGGAAGAAGAAAGACTGTTCTATTCAAAGCGAGCAAGTGAAAGCTGGCTTCGCGATCTTGAATTGATCGGCACCGATGAGCACAAGCCTTTTCTCGAAGAGGCGCCCTGGTTGATTGTCGTTTTCAAGATGATGAAGGACGACCGGTCCGGGATGCCATCCGATCAGGTCTACTACGTGAATGAATCGGTTGGCATCGCCGTTGGAATGCTGCTTGCCGCAGCACAGCTCGCCGGCCTGGCGACACTCACTCATACACCGAGTCCCATGAAGTTTCTCGGGGACATTCTCGGTCGACCGGACTATGAGCGGCCCTACATGCTGATACCGATCGGCTGGCCATCAAGTGATGCCACGGTTCCGGCAATCGAACGCAAACCTCTGAATGAAATCATGGTTCTGAATCGAGGAGAACTCACGTGACCTGGTTGATCGCCATCTTGTTCGTACTGCTCGGTCTTGGCTGCATTCTGCTGGTCATCATGCAGTTGCCGGGAACGTGGTTGATGCTGATCCTCGGACTTGGAGCGCAGCTGCTCCTTGTCTATGCCCTTGATGTGACGGAGCATCAATCCTATGGATGGTGGGCACTCGGGATCGGACTGGTCGTCGCGATTCTGGGGGAGGTGGCTGAAGCGATGGCAGGTGCTGTAGGCACGAAGGCTGGAGGCGGCACCAAGCGAGGAATGGTGGGGGCGTTCATCGGAGGCATCATCGGTGCCATCAGCGCATCCTTCCTGATTCCAATCCCCGTGCTCGGAACGCTGATCGGTGCCATCGTCGGTACCTTCATCGGTGCTGTCATCGGTGAAACCACGGGCGAGAAACCGAAGTCGATGGGGGAATCCATCAAGCCCGCCATGGGAGCGTCATTGGGTCGTATTCTTGGAACGACCATCAAGATGATCTGTGCCATGGTCGTCTGGTCGGTTGTGTCCGCAGGCCTCATCGGCATTGCAGCGGCAGGCTGATCATCCTCCGTCAGTGACCCGGAGAACTTCCTGAAGCGTTGTACGGCCTTCTGCCATCTTCAGAAGCGCATCGTCGCGAAGCGTTC
>MDSW01140024.1_pt1 | contig 19673 bp, 15 predicted proteins | sample 811171 | NCBI WGS metagenome assembly MDSW01 (sample SAMN05326641, study PRJNA326480) | marine metagenome | isolation source: seawater | place: Atlantic Ocean: North West | collected 2012 | reverse complement strand
TACTTTTAATTGGTTTATTTATAACATTTATAGGTGTAGTAACTAAGAAATTTTTTTTCTTATTTTTAATTTTACCATTAAGTCTGTTCTGGAAAAATGATAATGAATGAGACTATTTCTTCTTATAATATTCATCTATCCTTTCTTTTTATTTAGTCAGCAAGCAGGGGAGTTTAAATTTGATGTAACGGAACAATGTTTAACTGATACTGAACGTCAATTTATTTTTAAGGAAATTGAAGAGAATATTCAATTATTAAAGATTGATCTAAAATCGGATCATAGAAAAAAGAGTCTTGCTTTCGAATGGCCATTACAAAAAGATACTTCATTAGCATTTAATAATTATTTTGGTATATCAAATTATGTAGATCAGGATACAGCCATAAATTCTATTCTTGATTATAATTGTCTATCAAGATCATATGATGGTCATAAAGGGACAGATATATTTACATGGCCATTTCCATGGTATATGTATAACAATGGTTATGTTAATGTAATTGCATCTGAAGATGGGATTATTATTAATAAACATGATGGTTATGATGATGATCATTGTGCTAATACTATGGGAGGAACTTGGAATGCAGTATATGTACAGCATTATGATGGATCTATTGCTTGGTATGGGCATTTAGAAAAAAATACTTTAACATCTAAACAAATTGGTCAATCAGTAGTAAAGGGAGAGTATTTAGGAAAGGTAGCTAGTTCTGGATATTCAACAGGACCTCATCTTCATTTTGAAATATATGATAGTATGTGGAACTTAATTGATCCTTTTCAAGGCACTTGTAATATACTAAATCAGAATTCTTGGTGGTTAAATCAACGTGCTTATAGAGTGCCCATGCTTAATGCATTATTAACACATAGTGCAAAACCTGTTCATGGTTGTCCAGGTATTAATGAGGAGCCAAATATATCTTCTAACTTTAATATCGGTGACACTATATTTCTTGCAGCATATTTTAGTGATAGACAATCTGGTGATTCTGCAGTGTATAGGGTTTTTGATGCAAATAATAATTTGTGGCAAACATGGAATCAAGTTACTTCAACAACATTCAACGCTTCTTGGTATTATTGGAAAAGATTACTGCCACAAAATGGACCGTTTGGTTATTGGAGATTTGAAATAGAATTTCAGAATCAAATGTTTTCACATGAATTCTTATATACTAATCCATTATTTATTGAAGATAAACAAAATTCTCGCAGGGATTTATTACTTATTACAGATATTTTAGGTAGAAAATCACCTATAGTTAGAAATAAGTTGTTGTTTTACATATATAATGATGGTTCAGTTGAAAAAAGACTAATTTATAAATAATAATTATGAAAAAATTATATTATCAGAGTATCTTACTTATTTTCTTATTATCTTCTATTGGATGTAACTTGCATAGTAAAGGAGATGATAAAGAAGTTTTGCCTCCAGAATCTTTCTTTGCTATAAACGATTGGGCAGCTCAAAGAGCATATCCATATGATTATGTAAATGATAGAAAATTTTTGGATGAATTTAGATTCTTTGAGGAGCAAAAAAAATATGCACGTTTACAGGGATCTAATAATACATGGCAAACTATGGGACCACATAATAGAGGAGGTCGAACATTATGTGTAATGACAAATCCTCAAGACCCAAATACTGTATATGCTGGATCTGCTAGTGGAGGATTATGGAGAAGTTATGATCAAGGATCTCCATATAGTTGGGAAAGAATTGTAACAGGTCATGGTGTATTAGGAGTGAATTCTATTGCTATTCCTCCTTCTGATTCTAATACCATAATAATAGGTACTGGAGAGGTGTATAGTTATCAAGGATCCAATATTGGGATTAGTGTACGAACTAACCGAGGAAGCTTTGGTGTAGGAATACTAAAATCAACTGATGGTGGAAATACTTGGACTAAAACATTAAATTGGCAATATAGCGAGCAGCATGGTGTACAAATAATAAAATACAATCCCTTAAATGACAATACCGTTTGGGCTGGAACCTCTATAGGTACATATAAATCTACTGATGGTGGAGATAGCTGGAATATTGTTGACTCAACATTTATGGTTACTGATATTGAGATAAACCCATTAGATACTACTCAAGTACTGATTGCTTGTGGGAATTTAAATAGTCCAGGGAATGGAGTTTATAAAACTAATAATGGTGGAAATACTTGGCAACAAGTAAATGGAATTCCAAATCCAGTTGTCGGTAAGATTCATTTATGTCAAGCCCCATCTAATCCTAATATTATTTATGCTAGTGTAGGTGATGGTTATAGCACTGCTAATCAATCTTCAAACAATACTTATCTGTGCAAATCTATTGATGCTGGAGATAATTGGACTGTTGTTAATAATTTTGATTATGCAAGATATCAAGGATGGTTCTCTCATGATGTTGCAGTCCATCCTCAGGATCCAGATGCAATTATTTGTGCTGGTGTTAATATATATAAATCGGATGATGGAGGACAAACATTAACTGCTATAGGACAAGATCACGCAGATCATCATTATATCTCTTACAATAATAATGATGTAAATCAATTATATAATGGAAACGATGGGGGTGTATGTAAATATACAGTCACCGGGGGAAGTTTTCCAGGAATCGTTACTAGTTTTAATGATGATAGGGGTTCAGGAGGTTTAATGTTTGATATTATATCTGCTAATAATCTTGATATTACAGGATTTGGATTGAATTTGAATAGTGGACAGAAAACAATATATATATATTATAAAAATGGAACGCATACTGGATTTGAGAATGACTCTCTAGCTTGGACTTTTTTAGATTCAATGTCTGTTACAAGTCAAGGAAGTGGTGGTCCAACTTATATTAATTTATCATCTTCTCTATCTTGTTCGCAAAATCAAACATATAGTTTTTTTATATCAAATAGTGATTGGCCAGATTTTAGATATATTTCTGGAAATTCAACAGGTGCTCTTCAGACCTCTGATCAAAACATTTCAATATTTGAAGGAGTTGGAAGAAGAGCTAAATATTTTAATTCTAATATCTTCCAAAATCGAAAATTTAGTGGGCTTATTGTGTATAATGTAGGAGGAGTTACTCCATATTCTGACACAACTTATAATTATACTTATTATAATATGAATTCTGGTTATCAAACATCTCAGTATTATAATGGTTTTGCCAATTCAAGACAAGATTCTAATCTTGCTATAGGGGGAAGGCAAGACAATGGTAGTGCAAAATATACAGGAAGTTTACTTTGGACTAAAATCCTTGGTGCAGATGGAGCATGGTGTGCTATACATCCTACTAATGATGATATTATGTATGGTTCCTATCAAAGAGCAAGGGTACATAAATCAACCAATGGAGGAAATAATTTTTCTCTCATATTTGATCCTGGAACAGTAGGTATACCTGCTAGTGGTACAGGTGTTTCTCAGACATCTCCTTTTGTGCTTTCAGAAGCAAATCCTGATATTCTATATGTTGGAACAAGTTATATATCAAAATCAACAAATGCAGGAAATAGCTGGTCTTTAATGAATGGAGGAAATGAATTAAATGGAAGTCCATCAATATCAATGGCTACTTCCTATCAAGATGAAGATGTTTTATACGTTGGAACTTCTCCAATTACAACTTCAGCTGCTGTTTTTCTAACAGTTAATGGAGGAAATTCATTTACTGATATTACAGGCAATCTTCCTGATAGATATCCTGTGGATATAGCTGTTGATCCAAATAACGATTCTATTGTATATGTTGCATTATCTGGATTTGGAGCATCACATCTTTATAAATCTAAAGATAGAGGAAATAACTGGATAGATATTGGTGTTGGATTACCTGATGTCCCAACCTCTGCAGTATTTATAGACCCTAGTTTCCCATCTCACATATATGTTGGAAATGATATTGGAGTTTTTGTATCTACAGATGAAGGAGCTTCTTGGCATGATTTTAGAGATGGATTACCTGAAGTAGTTTGTGTTCTTGATCTAACTATTTCAGTAAGTAACAGAAAATTAAGAGCTGCTACTCATGGAAATGGTGTTTATCAGATTGAGTTATTAGAGCAACCAATTAATACTAGTATTCAAGCGCAAAGTATATTAATTGAGGATGTTAATATATTCCCAAATCCTTCAAGTAACATCTTTAATTTAGTATTCTATAGTAAAGAAGAACAGGATGTTTCAATAAAAATATATAGCTCTACTGGAAATTGTATATACGTTGAAAATAAAAAGAAACTTTTAGGTAAATACAAGAGACAAATAAATTTAAAGAAGAAAGCTAATGGGATTTTCTTATTAGAGCTAAAGACAGATGATGGTATTATCAATAAGAAACTTATTTTACAATAATATGGCTATTTAAATAATAGTTTATGAAGAAATTTTTTAGGTTAATAGCTTTACTCGAAGGGGTTTCGTATATTTTACTTCTTTTTATAGCTGTACCAATAAAATATCTTAATGGAGATCAATATTATGTTCAGCTTTTAGGCATGCCACATGGATTATTATTTGTGCTATATGTATTAATGTCATTTAGAATTAGAAATAGTATGGGTTGGGGTTCTTATTCTTTAATTGTTGTATTAGTATCTTCAATAATCCCATTTGGAACTTTCTATATTGATCGAAGATATTTTTAAATTATATTAAGTTAAAAACTAATTTATAAAATATATTTCATTTACACTTTTTTTATACTTTTGATCGCTAAAATTAATACCCTATTATGGATATATCTTTAAGGATAGAGAGTGAGATTCATCATCTGAAACAAAAATTAATAAATCATAGAATATATAATCATCTTTCAAATATTGAGGATGTTAAAATATTTACACAGTATCATGTTTTTGCTGTTTGGGATTTTATGTCTTTGTTAAAATCATTACAAAATTCATTAACCTGTGTTGATATACCATGGCTCCCAAATAAGAACTCAAATACAGCTCGATTTATTAATGAAATAGTGCTTGGAGAAGAAACAGATGTTAATGAGAATGGTATCTATAAGAGTCATTTTGATATGTATATTGATGCTATGAAGGATATTGGCGCTGATACATCTATGATTTTAAAATTTATTAATTATCTCTCTAATGGTCATAGTGTTACAGATGCAATGCAAAAGATTGATGCTGATAAAACTGTTTGTGATTTTGTTAAATTCTCATTTGATACTATTAAGAAAAACAAGGAACATGTTATTGCATCAGTTTTTACATTCGGTAGAGAAGGTTTAATAGCTGATATGTTTATTGAGATTATTAATCATTCTAGTAAAATTAATAATAAATCGTATAATTCTATGATTTATTATCTAGAGAGACATGTTGAGCTTGATGGAGATGAGCATGGGCCAATGTCTATGAAAATGATACAGGAACTATGTGGAAATGATGAGCAGAAAATAATCGAAACAATTTCTGCAGCCAAAGATGCGTTACAACATAGAATAAATTTATGGGATAGAATATCAGAGGCAATTCAGGAAAATAAACAAGTTTAATTTATTTGTGATAAAGATATATTTTATAGGGATATGTATTTTAGTAATTGCTATAATAGTTAATATTTTAGCTTCATTAATTGGTTTAATTACATGGTATGATTTTTTACAAGGACTTTCTAATAATGGGTTAATTTCAATAAAAGAAGTAGGTTTTATTAATATTATTTTCTTATTTATTATATATCCCTTGATACTAGGTTTAGCTTATTTATTAGGTGAGAAGGTCTTTATTTTATTTTAATAATGAAAAATTTATTTTTTATACTTATGTCTTTATTTACTTTTACAAATAGTTATTCTCAAGAATCTATTTATGACATTGATATTGCTACTATTGAAGGTGTTGAATTATCATTAGAAAAATTCAAAGGAAAAAAGATCTTATTTGTGAATGTTGCATCAAATTGTGGCTTTACCAAACAGTATGAAGAATTGGAAAGTTTGTATCAATTATATAAGGAAGAGTTAGTTGTTATTGGTTTACCATGCAATCAATTTGGAGGTCAGGAACCAGGCACAAATCTTGAGATAATTGATTTTTGCAGTAATAATTATGGTATTAGTTTTATAATGACAGAGAAGATTGATGTTAAAGGAAAGGATCAACATCCATTATATTCATGGTTATGTAACAAAGAAAAAAATGGTAAAACTAATTCAAAAGTTAGGTGGAATTTTCAGAAATATTTAGTTGATGAGGAAGGTAAGTTTTTGCAATTTTTTTATTCAACGACTAACCCTATGAGTTCTAAAATCATATCATATCTTAAATAATAATATAATAACTACTTTTTCATTATTTTGTCTATATATTATGATATAAATTTAAAAATATATTATGATTAATTTTATATGGAAGTATAAATATATTTTATTTTCTCTATTAACCTGCTTATTTTTAATTGCTTTAATTAATCTTAATGAATTAAATATATTCTATGATACAGAGAGAATTATTGAGATGTCAAATGAAGATAAAGATGTTATCGATAAATCTATTGATGATAGGAATCTACTACTTATTAGCCTTGAGTATAAGGAATCACTAAACTATGATCAGTTTCTATTAATCCAAAACCTGCTTGATAGTTTAGTTAATTATAAGAATATTAAATCTATTCGTAGCCTTTATAATGAGCAGTTAGTTCTCTCATCTATAGCTCCAATACCATTTAAGTTATTTGACATCTCTAGTGTTGATTCATATAATAGATCTATTAATAGAATTAATAAATTTAAAAGTAAATTTATTACTACAGACTTTAAAAAATTACTTTTTGTTGTAAAGGTTAAGAATATTGAAGATAATGACTCTAAACATAATCTGCTTGCATATCTTAATAATATATTTCAGGATCTTAATCCATATGATTTAAATATCACTGGACAAATAAAATCAGAATTATATATGCAAGAAAACATTACTTATGAGTTATTTGTATTTACTCTTATATGTTGTATTCTTTGTAGCCTTATTCTCTGGTATTTTGTTAAGAACATATTTTTGGTTTTTATTAATTTAATATCTGTATTTTTCTCTTTAATCTTTACTCTATCATTATCAAATATATTATTTGGAGGTATTGAGTTAGTTATGATTATAGTTCCTGCTATTATATTTATAATTACAATATCAGATTTTATGCATCTACTTAATCATAGTGGTAATACGCATAATAGGTATAGATTTTTCAGGAAGCAACTACAGAATATTGGTAAGCCAGTTTTTATAACATCCTCAACTACTGCAATAGGATTTCTGAGTTTTACTTTTTCATCTGTAGTCCCATTAATGAGATTTGGATTTATTACAACATTCTCTATATTTATCTCGTTATTTATAATAGTAGTTATTTATGCTATAAGTGTAGATAAAGGATTTGCTACTAATAGTTTTTATAATCATATTATAGATAATGCAATACTAAAAGTTGTTTCTATTAATAGTAAAATTAGGAATATTATTTTACTATCTATATTATTGATCTCTGTTTTTGGTATCTCATCAATTAAAATTGATAATTTTATAACTGATGAGATTAATAAGAAGTCAGATTTATATGTTGAATTGTCTTATTTTGATAGATATTTTGGGGGTATAAAGCCAGTTTCATTTACAATTACTAATATTCAGGAAATAGATTTTGAGACTATTAAAAATTTCGAAGAATTTATCACTAATAAAGGAATGAGTATAGATTTCTCTTCTTCTATATATAGTGAGTATATTATTAAGGCTCGCATGAAAGATATTGGATCAATTAAATCTAGTGAGATATTAGATCATATAGATTTATATGCAAATGAAAAAAAGATAAATATTAAGATAGGAGGTGTAGGTTATTTATTTGATAAATTAAGTAATAATATGACTAAAGAGATACTATTTGGGTTAGGTATTGCAATCATAATTGTTGGTCTTATATTTGTTTTTATTAATAATTTTAATTTTTATTATTTTCCAATTTCTGTCATACCTAATTTAATTCCATTATTTGCATGTATAGGTTTTATGAGCCTTACCAATTTTTATTTTAGTTTATCAAATGCCTTTATTTTTGCTATTGCTTTTGGCTTAATTGTTGATGATTCTATTCATATAATTAATGCATATAGTATTAATAGGAGCTGGGGTAAGAGTATTAATGAATCAATCAGTTATTGTCAAGCAGTTACTTTTAAAGCTATAATTAAGACAACAGTTGTTATTATAGTTTCTTTATTGCCTCTATTTTTTTCAGAATTCACATCAATCAGTCAATTAGCAGTGATTATTTTTATATCTGCAATTGTTGCACTAATTTTTGACCTTATTTTTCTTCCTATATTATTAAGAAAATATATTAGTTAGTATTTTTATAATATTAATTAAATATTTTCTCTAAAATATTTTTTCTGTAATCAAAAATCTTTGTTATTCTTTTTTTTATAAAAAGATGATTTGCTAACATACCTAACAGTCCGAATGGAGGAACATATGTTATAGTATCTGTCATTAATATACCATCATCTACTTGTTCAAATCTATGTTCATGATGCCACATTTTATATGGACCAATCTTTTGTTCATCAATAAATAGTATATGATCCTCAATATGTGTTATTTCTGTTATCCAGACCATCTTCAAATTAAGGAATGGGGTTACATTATAGGTAATAATCATTCCAGGATACATATTTTGATTCGTATTTTTAGATGTAATCTCAAAGTTCATCCATATTGGAGTTATCTCATCTAAATTTTTGGGTGAGGACATAAATTTCCAAATAGATTCTATATCTGATTTAATTATCTGTTTGCGTATTATTTGCGTATATGACATATTGCTTTTATTTTTTGTAGTATTTAGATAATTTTTCTTTAGCCTTAATGACTTTTGGTGTAATAACTAAAGAGCAATACGAAGCATATTTATTTCTTTTGTAGTAATCTTGATGATATTGTTCAGCCTTATAGAATTTATTAAATTGTTTAATTTCTGTTACTATCTTATTATCAAATATTTCTTTATTAATTCTTGAAATAAAAGAATTTATTGATTTTTTTTCAATTTCATTTTGATGTAAGATAATAGACCTATAATGTTCTCCAATATCATTACCTTGCTTATTTATTGTAGTAGGGTCATGTGATAGAAAGAATATTTCTAATAGACTCTCCAGTTTAATTAGTCGAGAGTCATAATTAATCTCACATACTTCAGCATGTTTAGTTAAACCATTTGATACTTCAACATATTTAGGATCTTCTTTTTTACCACCCGCATATCCATTTCTTACTTGATTTACCCCAATTACATCTTCAAATACTGCTTCTATACACCAGAAACATCCACCACCAAGGTAAAGCTTCTTTTCAAATCTATTTTGCATGTTCACTTTTTTATTTTGGACCCAACTATTTCTAGATTTTCTAGTATCTGAATATTTTTTTTTATCTGTTTTCCCTGATTCCTCCTCACTTTCTAGATTATATTTAATACTAACTGTGATTTCATTTCTTCGATTAATAATTTTCCATGGCGAATTATATACTAATACTTCAAAATCATTATTATGAGTAATATTATATTTTTCTAGTACTTTCTTTAATTCATTAATCTTATTTTCTTCTGTTTTACTATTTGAGTATCCAGAATATTTTATACAAGCCTTTATATTAGAAGATTCTTCATAAATAGTTATTTCCTTATTATTTGGTTTGGGTAGTTTATCAAAATTATATTTTTTTGGCATTATGAATGCCATTTCATGTTTATTGTGTAATTTGATTACTACAGGAGATGTCATATCTATTTTTACATTATTAAGATTATTTCCAAAGATATAGTCAGCTACATTCCTAAAAGAGTTATTTCTATCAAACTCGTTCTTAGGTATATATGATGCATAAATAAGTTTATTATACTTTCTTATTTCTATATTTTCAATTTTTTTAATAATATCATAGTTTTTATCTTCAGAATTTGGATTTTTCCCTATCGAAAAGAATGATGTCATAGTTAGTATTATACTTATTAATATTAATTTCATTTTTAAAATATCTTATTATATCATATATTAGTTATATTCTTGAATAATACCTCCAGTAATTTTAATAAGAGATATTTTGCTTTCTACTAAATTATAGGTTGCTTGTTGAAAATTAATACCTGAATTAATGTAGGTAGTCTCAATATCTCTTAACATAAATGAATTTATTACACCTCTATTTTCTTTGTCATTTGCTAAATCATAGTTTGTTTTAGCTATATCAAATGCTTTTTTATTTAAATTGTAGCTATTTATACGGCTTTTATATTCATCATATAATAAAGATAATTCATATAAAACATCTTTAGTTACTTTATTAAACTGGAGTTCATTAATTTGATGTTGGATCTTTAATGCTTTTATATTCTGATACAATTTTCCACCATCAAAGATTCTTAAATTTAGTGAAAAATTAGCAAAGAAGTTAATGCTCTCTCCAGTATTATCCATTGTACTTGCTAAGTCGCCAATATCATATGTACTCTCGTTATATGCTGCTCCAGAATTTAATGATATAATAGGGAAGAAGGGTGACATTGAGAGCTTAATATCTTGTTTTGATAATTGAAGGTTAAAGTATTGATTTCTTATATTAGTATTATTTGAAATAGTAGAATTTTCCAAGTCTTTTAGATTATATAGTTTTATATCATTATTAATCTTATCGATTAGAAACCAATCTTTATTTATGTCCTGACCAAGTGTAAGATTTAAATTTTTTAGAGAATTTATATAGTTTAATTGTTGTATGATTAGATTTGAGCTGTCTGTTAGCATAGAGTTTTCAATCTGTAAGAGATCTATCTTACTGCTTACTCCTAACTCATATTTTGTTTTCTGATATTCTAGACGTTCTTTTGCAATCTTAACCACTTTTTGTAATAGCTTAACTTTTCTCTTTTGTATGATGCAATTATAATATTGTAAGATTATTCCTTGGATAGTATTTTCAATAGTAAGAACAGTATTATTATTACTAATATATTCAAGATTTTCAAGTCGTTTTTTATTTGCTCTTATAGCGAATCCGTTAAAAAGAGTCCATTTAATATTCGCATTGCTATTAATGGAGGATGCCTTTATTTGGTAAGGGACAAATGATGTTGGATTATTAGATTGATCGGCAATACTTTCCTCTTTATTACCTGATAAACTGATCGTAGGTAAGGCTCCAGCATTGCTCCAACTATTATTAATTCTACTAATATCCTTCTTCTTCTTACTAATTTGAATATCATAGTTATTGTTTAAACCAATCTTTAATGCATCTATTAAGCTTAAAGTATCTTGTGCATAGATTAGGTTTGGTAATAGTATTATTAAGAGATATTTATTCATTACTTTCTATTTCAAGTTGCCTTTTCTGTATTTTAGTAAATGGTTCTACTTCCATTTTAGTTGGTGGATACTTTCCTCCATTCCATAGCCACCATCTTACTCTCCTTATATCATTAAAATACATTATTAGTGATGGGAAATATAAGAGTAGTATTAATGTGCTAAATAGAACTCCGAAGGCAACTGAAGTTGCCATTGGAATTAGAAATTGTGCTTGAAAACTTTTTTCTAGAATAAGAGGAAATAAACCTACAAAAGTTGTGATAGTTGTAAGTATAATAGCCCTAAACCTGCTTTTTCCAGCTTTTATTACAGCTTCTTCCATATGCATCCCTCTATGTAGATTTCTATTATATCTATCAAGCATTACAACAGCATCATTTACTAGTATGCCAATGAGTGCAATTACGCCCCATATACTCATCATAGAGAAAGGTCTTCCAATAATACCGTGTCCTAAAATAGCACTACATATGCCTAATGGTACAACCATTAAAATAAGTCTAGCTTGATAAAATGATTTGAAATTAAGTGAAATAGTAATTACTATTAGAATCATACTGATTAGAAATGCTATTCCTAATCTTCTTCCACTATCTGCTGCTTCTTCTGCTTGACCCATTATTTTATATGATACATTAGGGAATAGTGTTTTTATGTTACTTAAATACTCTTTCTGGATTTTTTCATTTACTTCTCCTGAATACTCTGAATCATAGAGCGAGGCTCCAACACGTATTTCTTTTATACCATTTATATGATTTATATTGACTCTACCTCTTCTAAACTCGTAATCAACCAATTCTTCAATTGGAATTAATATTCCGTTACGATTTTTTATTTTTATTTTGTTTAGATCTGCTATGCCATCTCTATTATTTTCAGGGTACATAAGCCATATCCTGACTTCATCTCTGCCAATTATCATTCTTTGCACTTCTTCTCCATAGAATCCTTGTCTTATTTGTTTGAGTATATTAAATTCATTAAGTCCAAGTGCGTAGGCTTTTTCTTTTAATTTTATATGGATTTCCCTATTACCAGTACCACTATTATCTATTACTTCCTTTACCATATTAATATTAGATATTCTTTCTTTTATCCAATTTACAGCATTCTGTAATTCTATATCATCTTCAGATTGCAGTGAGATAGATACAGCTTCGCCAAATGGTTGAGAACCACCAATTGAAATTTTCTCTAATTGAGATAGAGAATCTGGATTAATTCTTCTTTGTATCTCATTAGAAATATCAATTGTAGAAATTAAATCATTCTCTTTAACTGAGAGCCTGTAAGTTCCTACATGCGCTCCTGTAACACCTAGTTTCTCAGTTATTCCAACTGTTACTGATGTATTTGTAAATAATGAGTCGTTAAATTCTTTTATCAATTCTTTATGATAATCTTTTATAATACCATCACAGTACCACAAGAACTTCTCTGTTCTAAACTCTCTCTCTCCAGGTTTATATGCAAATTCAATTACAACTTCATTAAAAGGAATTGACGGAAAGAATGTCCATCTTATAATACCACTCATAAGCATTATTATTATAATAAACATGAAAATAAATGGAGTCCAAACATGCCACCTATAGAATTTTACAAGTCTCTTATTAATCTCTGTATATTTTTCTCTAACTTTAACAACATAATTATCTACTTTCCTTTTTAATGAACTTATAATTGAGTCTTTATCTTCTGACAGAACTTTCTTTGAGGCAAGATGAGATGGTAATATGAGAAATGCTTCTATTAGAGAGAATAGTAGAGCTGCCATAACACTAAAGGCCATTTCTTGCATCATCTCCATCTGACCACCAACAAACAATAGTGTTGAGAAAGCAAAAACTGTTGTTAGTACTGATGTTAGAACAGGAGTAACAACCTCTAAAGTTCCATCTAGAGAAGCCTTCATCGGACTCTTTCCTTTCTCAAAATGACTATAGATATTTTCTGCAATTACGATTCCATCATCAACAAGTATACCAACAACGAGAATCATTCCAAATAATGAGATCATATTTATTGTCATACCATATATTAATCCTATTGATAGCATTCCGATAAATGAAAATGGTATTCCGAATGCAACCCATAATGATAATCTAAATGATAGAAATAATCCTAGAACAATTAAAACCAGTATTAAGCCAATAACTAGATTCTTGCTTAAGGTAGCGATCCTTTGGTCAAGCATATCTGCAAATTGAAATAGAGTAACGATTCTATATCCAGTATTCTCTTTGTTAAATGTTTCAATATATTTTTCTATTGATACTGCTATTTTTTTTAGATCTTCTTCAGGAGTTTTCTTTATTAAAAAACTAACAGATCTTCTTCCATTTACATATGATTTTATTGGAATATCAGAGAACTCTAACTCTACTTTAGCTATATCTTTTAATCTTACTATATCACCATTATTATCTGAGAATATGACAATATTCTTTATACCTTCTGACGTTGTATTTTTATTATTAGAACGTATTATAATTTCATCTTTATTTGTTTTAATACTTCCTCCAGAAATATCAATATTACTGCTCTTAATTGCTGAAGATATTAAATCAAAATTTATATTATATCTCAATAATTGATCCTCATTAATCTCAACAGAGATAATTATTGGGGCATAACCAATAACCTGTATCTGACTTATTTCATCATCATTTAGTAGATCTTGTTCAATCTTATCAGATTTTTCTTTTAATAACCATAATTCATCTGGGCCTGTTAAAGCATAGTAACCTACCATATCTCCTTGTCCAGCTACACCTCTTGATTTTTGTTTCTTAATGGTTGGTTTCTCTGCTCCTTCAGGAAATGAATAAATTGCATCAACAGAATTTTTTACATCTTGTAATACTTCATCAATATCAAATGATTCATATATTTCTACAGTAACATAGGATATGTTTTCTGATGAGATAGATGTTACTTCTTTAATGCCTTCGATTCCATTTAAGGATTCTTCAATTCTAGTAGTTATACCTTTTTCTATTTCAATAGGAGAGGAGCCTGGGTAAGCAACATTTACATATATCTTATTTGGTTGTAGCTCAGGGAAAAATGATTTTGGCATTAATGCTAAACTTAATATTCCTGCAATTGCAGTTATAATGATTATAGCATTAGAAAATATCGGGTACTTTATAAAATAAGCAATTAACTTTCTCATTTTATTCTATAATAGGATTGATTATTGTCCCTTCTTTTATATCAATGAGTGGCTCTATAACTACGATTGTACTATCAATAATATTATCAACAAGAACATGATTCTCTTGTTTAGATATTATATTTATTTCCAGAATCTCTAGTTGATTATTTTTATTTACAATATATATATTATTTTTTGAGAAGATAGCTCTTCTTGGTATTTTGCAGATATTATCTTCTGCGTTAGCAAAAATTGTAGCTTCAAGGTATGTGCCATCATATATTATTTCAGAGTCAATACTAGCGAAGACAGATATATTTTGGGTATTCCTATTCACAAAATTACTTTTTCTCATTATCTCTCCTGAGAGGGTATTTTCTCCGTCAGAGAACGAAACAGTATTTCCAGTTTTTATAAATTTGATTTCAGATTTATTTACTGTAAGTTCAATTTCCATTTTATCGGTTCTTATTATATCAATTATTGGATTTCCAATATTAATATTAGTACCTATATCAACATAAGATTTTGAGATTACTCCATCATAAGTAGCTATGACAGTATACTTCTTTAATCTTTCCTCTTCGGATTTTAAAGATAGATATGCTGAAATGATGCCTTTAGAGATAATAAAATTCTTCTCTCTTGAAGAATTTGTTTCAGGAATTTCGCTGATAGGTGTACTTAATGATATTGAATTGAAGAACTTATCCCATTTTTTATATTCAGAAGGGAAATCTAATTTAATATCAGCTAGATTTGTTGATATAAGATTCATGAACGTACTTTTTCTTGCATCAACTAAATGTTGCACTTCATCACTCTTTATTTTAAAGAGGATATCTCCTTTTCTAAATTTTTCACCTTTTTTGATAGAAAAGTCGCCGTATAATTTTCCACTAACTTCAGATGATATACTAATTTTACTGGAAGATATAACTCTTCCAGAACTTTTTATTCTAGGTTGAATGTCAGTATTTGTGATTATCTGAACTTTTACAGATTTTATTATTTTATGATGACTTAATGTATCATTTAGTCGTGTTTCTCTTATTATTTCAGCATTCTGTTCTCCGTAATTTACTCCCATTCTATAGCTAATAGATGAAATTACTATACATATTAGTAATATCATACCACATGCTATAATTATTAGGATTTTTCTTATATTCATTTTGCAAAATTATTTAAGTATTATTTTTAGTGGAGCCGGGGGGTATCGAACCCCCGTCCAAACAAGGAATTACATAATTTTCTACATGTTTATCTTATTTTGTTTTTCGAGAGAAGTTAGGGAATAAGCAACCAAAACTAATCCTTATCTTCAGAATTTTTATCCGCATACAGAAGATTTATGCAGACTATCCTAACATTAATGATGCCTCTTTTATCAAAGGCGTTAGGAGGTCCTTTGATAGAGACAAAAGCTTATCTAATTAAATTAATTAGGCAGCTAAAGCGTAATTATTTTCGCCAATTAAAAATGAATTTTTGATATTTACGAGCCAAAAAAACAATGCTCGACATGCTTATTATATAACGCATCTTGCTGTCAAATCCAGTCAGCCCCAGTATTTAAAAGAACGTGTTTACAATTTCTGCAAATTTAGTAAATAAGACCTTTTTATCTCCTGCCTTTTCTATTTTTGTAAATAAAATTAATTATAGATGAAAATAGGGATCTTAAGAGAAGAGAAAATACCCGAGGATAAACGAGTCTCCTTAACTCCAAATCAGTGTAAAGAATTATTAAAACTATATCCATCAATTGAGCTATATATTCAAAGTAGTAGGTTAAGATGTTTTACTGATAATGAATATGCCAGTATTGGAATTAGAATTGTTGATGATATCTCAAACTGTGATATATTAATAGGGATTAAGGAAGTTCCAATTAGTAGCCTCATATCTAATAAGACATATCTTTTCTTTTCTCATACTATAAAGAAACAGGTATATAATAGAAATCTTTTACAAGAAATGATTAAAAAGAAGATAAAGATGGTTGATTATGAGGTGATTAAAAGTATAAATGGGAAGAGGTTAGTTGGTTTTGGAAGGTATGCTGGTATTATAGGTGCCTATAATGGATTGTTAGCATACGGTAAAAAGACAAAAAAATATAGTTTAAAACCAGCATACTTATGTAAGGACAGGTTGGAAATGGAAAAAGAATTAAATAACTTAGTCTTTTCTGAAGAAAAAATAATACTTACTGGTAATGGGAGGGTTGGTAGAGGAGCTCTTGAGCTTTTAGAAAAAGCAAATATAAGACAAGTTACTAAGGAGCAATTTGTAGATATAAAATTTAATGAACCAGTTTTTGTTCAGTTAAATACTGAGGATATTAATTTAAAATCTGATGGCAATGCATTTAATAAAAAAGAATTCTATAATAATCCAAGCGTATATATATCTAATTTCATGCATTATGCCAAGTATGCTGATATTTTTATAGCTGGTCATTATTTTAAAGAAGGTTCTCCATCATTTTTTACAAAAGAAGACATGAGAAGCTCTTATTTTAAAATCAAAACAGTTGCTGATATATCTTGTGATATAGATGGTCCTATACCTTGCACAATACGTTCCTCTAATATTAACAACCCTATATATGGTTATAATCCAATCACTGAAAAAGAGGATGATTTTATTAAAGATAATGTAATAGCAGTAATGGCGATTGATAATTTGCCATCAGAATTACCTAGAGATGCTTCTGAAGATTTTGGTGATAATCTTATATCTAATATCTTTCCACTTATACTATCTAAAGATATTAATCAGATAATTGATAATGCTACAATTTGTGAAGATGGAATTCTGAAACCGAATTTTGAATATTTGAATGAATATTTATATGGTCTTTAGATTCTTAATAGTTTGAATAGGGTTATTAGAATTAAATACAAAACTTCCAGCTACTAATATATCTGCACCTAAATCTATAAGATCTCTAGCATTCTCAGTAGATACGCCACCATCAATCTCAATTAAAAATTTTGAATTATTTTTTTTTCTGATTGCATCTAAATTTTTCACTTTTTCATATGTATTTTGAATAAATGATTGACCACCAAATCCTGGGTTAACACTCATAATACAAACTACATCTACATCATTTAATATATCAGAAATTAAATCTACAGATGTATGAGGGTTTAAAGCAACACCAGACTTCATGCCTTCTTCCCTTATATTTGTTAAGGTTCTATTAAGATGGTTGCATGCTTCGTAATGTACAGTGAGAATATTGGCGCCAATGTTCTTGAATGTTTTAATATATTTATCTGGGTTTACAATCATTAGATGTACGTCTAAATCTTTTTTCGCATAACTTTTGATATTTTTAATGATTGGCATACCAAATGAGATATTTGGGACAAAAACGCCGTCCATTACATCAAGATGAAAAAGATCTGCTTGGCTATCATTAATCATTTCACAATCTCTTTGAAGATTACCAAAATCTGCAGCTAAAATAGAAGGAGCAATTTTATGATTCATGTTTGCGTAAATATATAAAAAAGAGGGCTAGGGCCCTCTGTAATATTAACCTAAATAGGTTTTTAAGATCTTACTTCTTGATGTGTGCTTTAGTCTTCTTACAGCTTTTTCCTTTATTTGTCTTACTCGTTCTCTTGTAAGATCAAATTTCTCTCCAATTTCTTCTAATGTCATAGCATGTCCCTTATTTAACCCAAAATATGAAGATATAACATCTGCTTCTCTTGGTGTGAGTGTATCTAGCGCTCTTCTTATTTCTTTTCTTAATGAATCCATCATTAATTCAGTGTCAGGGCTAGGACTTTCATCACTTCTTAATACATCATACATATTACTATCCTCACCATCAATCAGTGGAGCATCCATTGAAACATGCCTTCCAGAATTTTTTAATGATTCTTTAACTTCAGTTATTGACAGCTCAACATATTCTGCAATTTCTTCAGCAGTAGGAGGTCTCTCAAACTCTTGTTCTAATCTAGCAAAAGCTTTATTAATCTTATTTATTGACCCAATTTTATTTAATGGTAATCTAACTATTCTAGACTGTTCTGCTAATGCTTGTAGAATAGATTGTCGTATCCACCAAACTGCATAAGAAATAAATTTAAAACCTCTTGTTTCATCAAATCTTTTGGCTGCTTTTATTAATCCAAGATTACCTTCATTTATTAAATCTGGTAATGTTAGGCCTTGATTCTGGTATTGCTTTGCTACTGATACTACAAAACGAAGATTAGCTTTAGTTAATTTCTCTAAAGCATTCTGATCACCTGCCTTTATTTTCTGCGCTAATTCTACTTCTTCTTCAGCAGTTATTAGGTCAACTCTTCCAATCTCTTGTAAATATTTATCTAGGGAGGCAGTATCCCTATTTGTAACCTGTTTTGTAATTTTTAGTTGTCTCATTGAAGTGGTTTTAAATTAGTAAACTGTCCCCTTCTACGTGGATATTATTAAAAGGTTACTTAAATATTAAAAATAATTATTAATCTTCTTTTTTTGGTTTTGGAAGTAATACTTTTCTAGATAATTTTAATTTTCCACTTCTTTCATCTATTGAGATAAGTTTTACTTCAATTTCGTCACCTTCTTTTAGTACATCTTCAACTTTTTCTACTCTATCCCAATTAATTTCTGAAATATGTAATAATCCATCTACATTATTTGCTATACCAACAAAAGCACCATAAGGCATTATAGATTTTACTTTTCCTTTATATGTTTTTCCTTCTTCTGGCACAAAAGCAATTTCTCCTATTTTAGATATAGCATTATCAATCTTAACTTGATCAGTACCTAAAATTTCAACTTTACCTTTCCCGTCTACTTCTTCAATAGTAATTACGGTTTCAGTAGCTTCTTGCATTTCTTGTATTACTTTACCACCTGGACCAATTACAGCACCAATAGTCGATTTGGGGATTTCTAGAATCACAATTTTTGGAGTTTGTGGCTTAAGATCACTTCTAGGTTCAGAGATGACATCAGTTAATTTTTTTAATATATGTAACCTGCCATCTTTTGCTTGATTAAGAGCTTGTTCTAATATGTCATAAGATAGTCCTTGTACTTTGATGTCCATTTGACAAG
>MDSW01008676.1_pt1 | contig 19673 bp, 18 predicted proteins | sample 811171 | NCBI WGS metagenome assembly MDSW01 (sample SAMN05326641, study PRJNA326480) | marine metagenome | isolation source: seawater | place: Atlantic Ocean: North West | collected 2012 | reverse complement strand
GGTCTGGCTATGCCATGGACCAGTATCCCTCCTGATTGTTCAAAAACCAAAGTAGCTCTAGGATCTGAGCGTTCCAAGATGACTTCGTCGCCTACCTGTGAAGACCCTTTTAGAGAAAGGGCCTCTCTTCGCGATACTAAGTCCCTAGGAATGAATCTGAAAGTTTGATCTTCAACGCTCACCTCAAGTCGATCAGTGACATCACTCATTCAGACCCCTCCACCCATGGTTTCCACATCGGGCCACATAGAAAGCACCTCCGAGATGCGCTTCAGCCTTGACTGGTGAATAGGGACTAAGATGGTACTTGCCGGTTCATCGGATCTGATCTGGGCCATGGCACCTCTGAGTCTGGACATCTGGCGTGTATCCCTCTTGAGGTCTAAATCATTCTTCCATGTACGCTGTTCTTCTCTCCACCAAGCTGCTGCGGATGCTGCTGCTGCACCCATCTCAGAGTCTGCATGTGGGTGCACGGCTATTTGGGATATCGCTTCCGATCTAACTTTCCTCCATCTTCTTCCAGTGCCAAGAAGGGCGATCAAATTAGAGGCTTTAGCGGCTTGATCGGCATGCTCCACCATCAAATCTGCCCACTCGGGATCATCGCTTGGAGGCTCTAATGGAAATATCTTTGAAGAGGGGAACGAATCTACAAGTCTCATTGGTTCGGGATCCGGAATTGATACTCCCTTCAAATCAAGAGTCGTGATATCAGCCAAATAACGTCCCAGCGAGGTCCCGGAAGCCATAGCAGCAGCAAGATGCGCACCTGGATTTTTCTTATCTTCTGAGGATTCTTGTTCCCATCTCCAAATGTCCTCCGAAGATGCTAGTATCGCTATTGCGCTCCAATCTCCTGTAGGTCGTAGTTCTGCAGGAGATTCGATGCACGGAAGATGTGGCCAGAGGATGTAATTGCCACCATCTGGGTCGGATAAATGAATTGGTTCCCATGCAAGGTGTGCTCGATCCACGAGTCCAAGGAAGGAGGGGGTGAAATCAACGCCACGGTCAAATCTGTTTCATTTGGCACATTATGCGGGGTGGATTCAAGAGAGCGGGGCATCCGGCATAGATCATACATGGATGAGAGTGAGAAGTCTGACCCGGTCATTCAACTGAATGAGGTATTTCCAGGCGACACCAATGCGCTGAACACACTATTTGGTGGTCGACTGATGTCCATTATGGATACCGCCGCAGGTATGGCTGCTAGCAAATTTTGCAGCGAGGACGTGGTCACCATCTCAGTTGATGCTCTGAAATTCAAGAGGCCCGCATACCAGGGCGACATAATCAGAACTATTGCGAGGGTAGTGTGGACTTCTCCAAGAACCATTGGCGTGCACGTCACGTCTTGCAGGCTTTCCCGAAAGGAGTGGAATCCTGAAGAGATTTGTTCTGGGTTCTTTTTCATGGTCGCAGTGGACGGTTCAATGAAACCTACGGCGGTGCCCCAATTCACACCGAGTGGCGAAGAGGAGAGTCGCCTATACCACATGGCAATGCAAGCAAGAGATGGCATGAGGGGCGAGGATTCTTGATTCGGCCGTACAAGTAATCACCAGAGGTCATTGATTCATGCCTGTTCTAAACGTGGCTGTACTTGCCACTGAAAGTCTGCTACGGAGTCTCGGTAAGATTTCGGATTCAAGGGATGTTGAGTCATATGTTTACAAAGAAGGAGAAGGAGCGGAAAGAAGGATTCTTTCAATGATCAGGCCCCTGAAACATCCAGAGAGTCTGCGACCTCTGCTATCAACACTAAATGTCTCTGAATCTGGAATAATAGAGGTCGGGGAAATCAATGCAGCGATTGGGGAAGCCATGGTGGCATACTCTTCATCCAAGATAGAGAATGGGCACATCATCATCAATCCAAAAGATGGTGATTGGATTGATCCAGAGAAGCTGGCATTGATTCGCAATCAAGCCGGTCTTGAGTCGTGGAAAATACACGATTCCATGCCAGACCCGCATGACATTAGATCGGAGCTCCTGAGCAGGGTTAGGATTGAACCTCCAGAAGAGGATGAGTTTCTTGTCTCCATTGATCAGCACTTTGTTGTACGAGGGATTGGGTTGGTTGGAATTGGATATGTTCGTTCCGGGATAATCCGAAAACATGAGTCTGTTGAAATTTATCCAGGGGGACATGTCGGAGTAGTGCGTTCTCTGCAAGTAATGGATGATGATGTTGACTTCGCAGTAACAGGCGATCGCGTAGGCGTGGCCCTCAGAGGGGTTCAAGACAATATTCTTGACAAGGGCAGTCAGATCGTAAGTGTTGGATCGAAGCTTCTGACTCGAATGGAAAAAAGTGAGATTAAAGTCGATATTTCAGTATTCCAAAGAAATGTTCTGAAAGTTGGAGATGTAGTCCACATGTCGTGTGATTTGCAATTCATCGTTGGAAGGGTGGAATCCGTGAGCGAGGACAGCATGATAGTTGTGTGGGACAGGCCTGTAGATGTGAGGACAACTTCGAAAAAACCGCCTCTCCTAGTGCAGTTAGATGCGGGGCCGATGAGAATTATTGGAGCGATAACAGATATTCGTCCGGTCTGATGATATTGTCTCTTGTAGGGGTCTAAGATATCGTTTCCAGCCTAAGAGTATAAATTGTGAAAGTTCTGATGCACCCCCGGGATGTACTCAGCCGGGCCACAGGCTCGAGCAGAGAATAGTGAGTCGGAATGGTTCGACGAGCTCTCTCTGATCGGGCTATCAAGACACTTCAGAGCCGTGCTCGATCAGCGTAGGCTACGATTTGAAGATCCTCGAGGCATGGGGACTGCGATAGATCTCGGATCGATAGACGTTCTGAGGCAGACTGATATTCAGAAATTCTCCAGCACTTGGCTCCTACTTGGGTTGGCATTTATCTTCTCGGCACTCAGAATACTCGTAGCACCGTACTCGTATATCGCAATTGCAGCAGGTATCGTGTCGGTTGGGATTTATACCGCATTCAGACTTCCAGTCTTAGCTATCGATCATTCAAACGGGATGCGTCACCTCATATCTGGTTCGCAGAGCGATCTTCTGTATCTTTATCAGATGCTTAACAGAGTCATGCACGGGGATACAATCAGCGATGCTCGTCGTGATATCAGGAAATCGAGGATATACGAAGAAGAAGAACGGATTGTAAATTCAATGGTCAGTGGGGCACCTATTCAAACAAATCATCCACCCATTAGGAGTTCGTCTCCAGTGGCAATTCAGAGACCCGCTATGAGTTATTCGAGCACAGAGGGCAGATCGGAAGTTGCTCCTGTGAGCTCCCCGCCATCAGCATCTTCGTCCATGATCGAATCAACGCTTCCATTTGATGCGAGTTTCGGATTTGACGATCATGGGGATGATGGAGGGATGCAATGGGGGATGTTTGATGATCCTGCACCCGCCATTGAATCTGTCGAGAGTGCTGTGTCGAGTGAGCCAGCGGCTATGACTGGATGGGGCAGCAGCGAGATTTCTCCTGCCACTAATGAGTTTCCTCCATCGAGTTCAATGATGCTCAGTCGGGCAGCTAAATCATATGAACCTGTAACAATGGGTAGCGATGTCCTACCCGACCCTACAGACGCTGCTGTCAGAGATGAGTGCCGTCCTGGTATTGTAAAGCAGGCTAGAGCTAAGAAGGCCATGAAGAGTATTGGACCCGGACGTAGTAAGATTTCATCAATTGTTTCTTCGGATAAGCCCCGCAGTCGTAGTTGGGTTGAACGTATGCTAGTTCCCATTCCAAACAGGAGCAGGGAACGAAAGAAGCACGGAGATGTGGTGGAAGACTTCGATCAGGACTCCAGACTACGATCTGCACAGAAACTGAGGCTGCGTGCTGATCACCAACATCAGTCCGAGGTCAATCTTGGAAGGGCTCCGACGCGTGTTCATCCTGAAACAAGTGGTCAGAACGCATTACGGGAAGTAGTGATGAAGAAAAGGCTCGGAATCGGCGATATGCCTGTTGAAGAAGACGGTTTACTCCCAAGGTTCAGCGAGTTAAGACCCAGTACATACGGTGGAGAGGAAGTTGGGATACCTGGTGTACGGCATCTCAGATGATGCCGGCCATTCTCCGGTAACGATCAAGTCTGGCTCGATACTTTCCACGTTTCAAAGTCGAAATTGAATCTGATCCAAATGACTCTATGTTGAATGATGCAGTTACTGTAGCATGTATCAACGCTCTACGGATAGATTCGATATCTGAAAGATTTCCTTCATGAGGAACGAGTTGTGCTAAGAACGCGCCAGCAAAAACATCGCCACAGCCAGTGGGGTCAACTACCGACTCTGTGGGATAAGCCGGGAGAATGATGAGACCGTCCCTGTGAATGCATACGCATCCTGCACTGCCCCTCTTGATAATCAGACATTGGGGGCCCGAACCAGCCAATTCACCCCCGTCGAGACTCTGCCCCGTCATGATGTTTCTTCCCGATTCGAGGAAGTTTGAGCCATCTCCAATAGCATTGACCTCGTCCTCATTAAAAATGGCAATATCGACTTTCCGAAGAGCCTCGCTTAATCCGGAAAATTCTGAATCGATCCAAAGTTGAAAGGTATCCAATACAGTGATCTTGGAGCCTTGGTTAGCATCCAAAACTGCGATCTGCGTAGTGGGGCTCGCAGAGGAGCAGAATAAAATCGGAGGATCTTTCCAAGATTCGGGCAACATTGGCTTGAAATCTGAAAGAACATTGACTTCTGTTGACACAGTTATGGCATGGTCCATTGAACCCTCGTACCTTCCTGACCAACGAAATGTCATTCCATCTGATTGTTTTACGCCTTCGATATCCAAGCCCGCATCAACGATTCTTCGACGAGAGTTCTCGTCAAAATCGGATCCTATAATTGACACCAAGCCAACGCTTACTCTTTGCAACCCCATATCACGGGCATGGAATGCTGCAGAGAGGCCGGAATATGACGCTGATCCGCCCAGTAGGCTGCTGACTTTTCCGCTAGGCGTCTGTATGTCGTCATATCCGATGCTACCGACAATCACAAGATCCATGCCATCACCTAAAATTATGATCTTCTAGATATGAAATTGTAATTTCCCTATTTACAAAATCGGGCTCTCTGAGTATCTTCCTATGCAACGGAATTAACGTTTCCACCCCATCAAGGACGGTTTCTCTCAACGCTGCATCCAATCTCTCAATGGCCTCTTTTCTATCACTCCCATGTGCTATAATCTTAGCAAGCAGGGAGTCGAAGCAAGTTGGCATGGAATATCCTGAACAAGCATGCGAATCGACTCTTATACCAGGCCCGGAGGGAAGGATACACTCCCATAGCCTCCCTGGTGCGGGTGTGAAATCTCCCGGTCTCTCGGCATTTATCCTAGCTTGTATTGCATGGCCTCGAAGAGATATATCTTCTTGGCTTACTGGAAGGGATTCGCCTGCAGCAACCCTAATTCCCAATGATACTAGATCGAAGCCTGTAAGAGCCTCTGTGACCGTATGCTCAACCTGGACTCTTGGATTCACTTCCAGGAAATAGAATTCTCCCTTGGCATCCCTCAGGAATTCGAATGTTGCAAGGCCGCGGTATCCTACTGCTTTCGCACCTTCTACGACCTTGGATCCGATTCTTTCCCTAGTCTCATCATCCAGCCATGGCCCCTCTTCCAGTATCTTCTGATGACGTCGCTGTATGGAGCAAAAACGCTCGCCGAAATGGACTGCGTCTTTCCCATCGCCGAGAACCTGGAATTCAATGTGCTGTGCTTCCTCTATGTACTTCTCAACAAAAACTCTGCCGTCTCCAAAGGCTGAAGATGCTCTACTTGAACATAGACGAAATGCAGATTCAAACTCATCTTCGTTGTGTACTATTTGCATCCCTATACCACCACCTCCGGCAGCGGCTTTGATGATGACTGGATAGCCAATCTCTACTGCAATGGCCATGGCGCCCTCAGAGCTCTCTATCGGATCTTCTGACCCTCGCGCAACAGGGAGTCCTGCGGCAGTCATTGCGGAACGAGCCTGTATCTTATCTCCAAGAAGTTCGAGAATTTCTGGAGAGGGGCCGATGAAGGTGATTCCTTCCTCAGTGAGTCTTCGGGCCAGATTGGGATTTTCCGCAAGGAAGCCATACCCGGGGTGGACTGCATCAGCTCCGACGCTTTTTGCAGCATCTACAACTGCTTCAACATCGAGATAGCTCGCAAGAGGGTCATCGCGATAGATCTGTACTGCCGAATCAGACCAGCGAACAGGTAGGCTTGTTCTATCCTCTCTTCCATGTATTATTGAGGCTTCAATACCGAGTGTTCTGAGGGACCTCATTATTCTCAATGCAATTTCACCGCGATTTGCGATGAGTACTCGTGAGAATCCCATTGACTCTACGAGAGGTGGGCAACGTTTGAGTTCATCTGAAATCATCAGTTCTCAATATACGTCTCTGAGATATCTCTTCTCGACCCTCATCATTCGGTTTTCGACGAATTCATGAGCGTCTTCTTCAGACATACCTCCGTGTTCGCCGCAGATGCCTATGAGCGTCTTATGAACGTCTTTTGCCATTCTAGACTTATCCCCGCAGACGTAGAAATAAGCACCCCCATCTATCCATGCCCATATTTCTTCACCGTGTTTTTTCATGAGATGCTGAACATACACTTTCTCTGAGCCATCTCTGGACCAGGCTAGGTCATGTTTGGTCAGAACGCCCCTCTCCTTCCAATCATCCATTTCTTCCTTGTAGTAATTTTCACCGGACTCTGTCCAATCACCAAAAAATAGCCAATTTCTTCCAGTTGCCCCGTCGATGTCTCTCTGCTGCAGGAAGGCTCTGAATGGTGCTATTCCTGTTCCTGGGCCTACCATGATTATGTCTGTACTGAGATCTTTTGGCAAAATGAATGATCGGGTGGGGGACATGAAAATTCCAATATCAGTGTCTGCTACTTTGCAGCGATCTGCGAGAAAACCGGTGGCCAATCCGGTTCTATCCCTGTCATGATGGGTGTACCGGACGATCCCCACAGTAAGATGGACAGTCCCTGGCTCATACTCCGGACTACTCGCAATAGAATACAGCCTTGGCTTGAGTCGGTCCATTCCATCCACGAGTTGTTGGGGTGTTGATATTATGTGTCCAAAATCAGAGATCGCGTCAATGTAGTCCCTTGACCAGATGTAATCTTCGAGCCTCGAGTCGTCGCTATCCATCCCATTCCATAAATCGGTTGCAGGGTCTGCAACAGAGCCAATTTCATGATACTCCGAGGGGACGTCTCCCTCCAATCCTGAGCCGTTCCACTCCAAAAGTACAGTATCATCATTAGTGGAAGTTCTAGTTCTAGAGACCAGTCGGATACTAATTTCCTCAGGTGCGTCAAGACGCTCACCAAGATTCCGGACCCATTTCTTCGATAGGCGATGTATCTCATAGGCAGACGTCAGAGCCTGCCTCAATTCCATATCGCCCATGTGAGTATCAACTATCTCAGACCCTGAAAAACCGGATGCTGCAAGTAAATCTTCAACGAGTCTCGAGGGTGCAACGGGCACCACGCCTAGAGCATCTCCTGCCTTGTACTCCAGTCCCGACGAAGCCAAATCGAAAACTATGTGCCTGGTTTCTTTGCCAGAACCCTCGCCATTAAGGATGAAATTCTGAGTCAAATTCGAACTATACGGGTTCTTTGCGCTCCAGTCAGTCATGCCTGCGACCCCTTCTACAATTGAGCTTGGGTCGAAGGCCCCTTATCAAAATCGCTAGGAAATGAATATCCCAAATCAATCGAAGCGGTCAAGCGGATTGGCCCACTGGGTGGATCATGTCCCGCATCACCTTCATCGGAACTGGGAATGCTTTTTCTCCCGACGGTAGGCTTCATGCATGTCTTTCAATTGACAATAGTGTCTTGATTGACACGCCTCCAACGATTATGGCTCAGCTTAGGAGGGATGGTACAGATACCTCCGCTATTCGCCACATCCTCATAACCCACTGGCATGGTGACCACACATTCGGAATGCCATTTATCCTACTAGATAGGAAATACATATCAGATCCTAATGACGATAATGATCTAACAGTATATTTGAGGCCGGGTGGAGTGGAGTTTTTCTCTTCGCTTTGTAATATGGCCTTCCCAGGAAGTCTTGAGGATTCTCTGAAGAACTCGGTTGATTGGAATACGGATGAATCCGGGCGTCTCGGAGGTACGGGTTGGGTGTATGAAAGATTTCCAGTACACCACACCCCTGAGACAGATCCTAATGGATATGAGTTAATTCACGACAGTGGTTTCCGTTTACTGCATTGTGGTGATTCTGGGCCTTGTGAAGAGATTGAAAAGAGAGCCGTCAGAGCTGATGTGGTGATTCTTGAAATGGGAGTTCCAGATATTGGAGAGTTTCCCTATCACCATCGGCCGTCTGATGTGGTTTCATTCGTTCAAAGGCACCCTGATGTCAAAGTTTTAGTCACTCACAATTACGCGTCTGGTAAGGGTGTAGAATCAGGTTTCAGAATGGCGGAACTTCCTGAATCAGTACATCAACTTGAAGATGGAGATTGGTTACAGGTGAATGAGGATGGCTCTTTTTCCGTTAATTAAATTATATATTTTATAACATAATTACAGTGTTTATCTTTGAGATCGGCATGACCGGCATCTGGCGAGTAATGAGTCCCGTCTTCTCTTCGGATACCTTTCATCATTGGGTTTTTTCATATCTTTTGAGTCGAATCTTATGTCTCGGCATACTGTATAAATTCTAATCTTCATGTTGCTTTATTTTGTTAATAAAATCGCGATAATGGGCCTAATATGGACGTTCGTTTATATCCACACTATGGGCGATAACTGGTTCCACAGTGAATGAACTCAAGGGGACGTTTATTATCGAAGAGTGCATCGGTCGAGTCCTGCGCATTTGAGCATCCCGGGTCTGACCGGGGATAATCATGAGTCGTTGTTTGGAAGATTAAGGTGTTAAAAAATGAGTGAGAATATTTTCGATTCTCTTATCGAAAGTGATTCTCTTTTTATGAATCGTGAGGCTTTCGAACATGGTTTCGAACCTCAGAATCTCCCTCATCGTGAGAAGGAGGTTCGGGCTCTTGGGGAGAATCTTGTTGAAGCTCTAAGAGGACATATTCCGTCAAATATGCTCCTGTACGGGGTTCCTGGATCAGGAAAGACGATTGTCACCAAGACGGTGCTAAAACAACTCAAGGCCAAAGGAAGGGCCAATGGGACTGCTGTCAAAGCTTACACCATAAACTGCAGGACTGTGGATACCAAATATCGAGTTGTTCAAGCTCTTGCGAATCGTCTTGAGCGGGACGAAGATGTGAAAATTCCTTTCACTGGGTGGCCAACTGACAGAGTTCTCGAAGAGTTCCGAAGAAGGATGGACCGAAGGGGCGGAATCCATGTGATAGTGCTTGACGAAATTGACCACCTTGTGGCTAAAGTTGGAGATTCGATAATATACAATCTTACGAATCTCAATTTGGAATTAGAGTCGTCCAGATGCTGCATTATCGGCATTAGTAACGATCTTTACTTCACAAAGATGCTGACGCCCCAAGTAGCATCGAGGCTTGCCCAGATTGATCTCGTCTTCCACCCCTATGGTGCAAATCAGATAAATGACATTCTCGAAGATAGAGTGCTGAGAGGGGTTCGATCTGGTGCTCTGGAGAGTGGTGTGATCGGACTGTGTTCTGCATTGGCTGCTCAGGAACATGGCGATGCGCGAAGAGCTCTTGATCTTCTCAGAATCGCAATCAAGAAAGCGCAAAAAATGGGCCATGATTTGGTAGACAAGGGGCATGTCAGACTCGCACAGAGTCAACTTGAGCATGATCAACTGACGCCTGTACTCAGAACTCTTCCCCTTCAACAAAAGATTCTGCTCTTTTCAATCTGCATGAATGAGGACAATGGACTCAAGAATATTTCCACTGGGGAAATATTCAGAACTTATTCAGAGGTATGTCTCAGGATTATGATAGAACCCCTCACACCTCGAAGAATATCATCGCTTCTAAACGAATTAGATAGTCTTGGAATTATAATCGCAAGGAATGTCAGCAAAGGTCGTGGCGGAAGAAGCAAACAGATCAATTCAGCAATACCAGGGTCTCTCGACGTTATGGCTGAATTGAGAGACTCGGAACCACTTATTGTAGAGGCTTCGAAGGGGAAATATCGTCTTCAGAGGCCCCTCTGAATTATGATTTGGGCCGGTAATGGTTAAACAGAGAGCCAAGGTGCCGCGAGCGATGGCACAGAGTTCTTGGAAGGATGAAGTAACCAAGCCTAGTCGATTCTTGTCGGTTGTTTCATTCTGTATAGGGGCGTGGCTTGCCTTTGTCTCATTAATCAACGTAGCATTCGGCGCTTTCGCTCCGGGGCAGAAAATCGAATGGTTGGGCTTCATGGAAGGGTCAAGTCTCTCTGAGGCTTATTCGGCGCATTCTTCCATATCTATTGGCGTTGGCGATATTATTGCATTTGCTCTTGCAGCGATTCTAATTGTAATCGGAGCAAGGGGCATAGAATCTTCCTCTGGATTGCGCACATTCCTACATTCAATAATACAAAGACCTCGTCAAATGATGAGTTCGGAAGGTGAGTTATCCCTTATTGTGGCAAACTGGATGGTAGTCGGTGGAATTTTATTCTACGTCATTTGGTCCACGATTAATACCACGTGGGTTGATCCGGGTGTTTATTCAGTTTCCATAGTCGTGATTGCTAGCGGCCTGGGCATTGAAGCCATGTACGAGTAAGGGGCCATTCCTCGCTCATGAGTTGTCAAGTGTCATTGATTCTAGAATAGCCCTGCAATTTTTCTTAGTCTCCAGATCAGTCACCCGAGTTACAACCCCCCTACCGGGCTGTCCGTAAATTACCACTGAGTCAATAGGGAGCATCAAATGAAGTACTATTGGTGTAAGGTCTTCTTCTCCCTCAACTACGATCAGCGACTTTAATCCGTAGTTGAGTGAATTGACAGCATTCTTGCAAGCTTCGAATAGTTGTGGGGTTAATTTTCCTGCTGGATTCTGAGCAGTGGAAACTATGTCGAATTTTGAATGGTCGATGAGTTTTGTATTGGGCCAATTATCTCGTTTTGTCATTCCATCTATTAGTGCAATATCGGGAATGTATGAAAGTTTGAGTAGCCCCAAAACAGTTACGTCTCCGACTGCGACAATATTCGAATCGCTTTGAATGGATTCGAGAGCCTTGGTTAGAGCTACGGCATGGTCTGATTCTGGACCCTCGTGTAATGTGCCGAAAGGTGTTTTCAACATCAACTCAACCTCTGGCGAAAGAGTTCTTGCACCTTTGAAATCTGATTCATGGATGAACAACTCTCCTGACTGATCTATCGCACCGTTGCGGATACGCGAGCTTGAGATTACTTGGCCATCAGGCCCTCTGGCATGCTCTATCACAATGATTTCAAGAGGTTTCATTTGATTCTCCACTCGGATTCTGTTTATTTCTTCACAGCCGGGTAGAGTCTCATTTGTACATATTATGGCATCTGCACTTGGGTGTTCAATGGCAGGTCCAAAGGAGTCATGAAGCATATCGAATGATACTCTGCTCCTGGAATCTGGTTCGATGATCATCTCAATTTCTGAACGTCGCCTACTCCAATCCCAGCATCTCTCATCTTTCGTCTTTGCGACATCATCGCTGGTAATCCATATCTCAAGATGAGCGCAATGCTCCAATGCTTGATTGATTAGCCGAGCATGGCCCTCGTGCAAACGATCGAAGGTTCCGCCGAGAAGGCCGCGTTGGAACATGTACCTCCATCTTAAGTCTCGGACTTTAGGGCTACGGATATTGTGCCCCGGGGCGTAACGGGCGCCATCATCGCGATGGCTCCGGGCCCTGACCCACCCCGGGACGTCTGTAGGAGGATGGGGTTGTCCCATGAGTCATTCCGTAGTCATCTGGGGACCCATCATCCTCCATCCGTACGATTGCTCCGCAGATCATCCCAAAAGGTCACGGCGGTCTTCGTCGTCCGGTGGCCCGAACCGTGGTACCGCGGTTCATCCTAAGCCTCCGGCGTGGGGGCTTCGTCGACGCGGTGTTGCCGGACGGGCATTATACCCGGAGAATGTTGTAGATATCAAGTCATGGAATTAAGAGTCAGTGCGTATATCGGTAGCGTATCTACTCCTGCCCATGAGTAATCTAGCCGTGACCATGGAATTGCCCTGCATGGTTTCGATATGCGCCATATCAGGCCATTTATCCAAGGGTTGGGCTAGCCATCCAACCATCTTGTGGCTCTTTCCATCTACTGGAGGTGATTCCGATGAGTCCTTTTCCAAGGCCATTAAGAGATCAGATATGTGAATTAATTGTAAATCCTCGAGAGATTCTAGGCCCATTTCAGATTGTATTGCGTCTTCGAGTCTTTGAAGCAAGTCATTACTCGGCCCCGGGTGTTCTAATCCACCTGTTCCAGGAAGGGGGTGGTATTCGCCCTTTGGCCTGAGTATTAATGCAGCCCAGGGGATGGAAGATAGCTTTGGTTGATCCCACCAATCTTCCATTTTGATGATGTTTAACAATAATTGTTCAGAGAATGGTGCATACCATTCCATGGGAAGATGCTGGATTACAACGCTTGAGAAAGAGGGGGTCAATCTACCTCTTCCCTGCGTTATACGGACGAATCTTGACCATGTGCTCAGATCTGAATTTGGATGTCTACTCGCTGACTTATGCACCTCATTGAAGAATTCATCCAGATTTTCTAAATCTTGTACTTTCATCGCAGCGGAAAGTGTGTCAAGAGATACGTTGGGGGGATTCTGGAGCCATGCGGGAATGGCCCAACTTTTGAGATCCTCGACCATGTCTCTTGAGAGATGATTTGCAAAGGTCAGAAGTCGTGAAGCGACCCATGATGACCCTTGGGAAGAAGATTCCGAGGGAGTCATTGGACGCACATCGAAAGCGAAATCTGGATTTTCAGATATTATTTGACTGAATTGTTCCGAATATGCTGTTTGAAGATCGGGAGTGGTTTGATTCATCAACTCATGGACTTCGTATTCAGGCATATCCTCGAGGCGAATCATTGCTAACCATTTGATGTGCACCTTGTCCCTGATTCTTTTCCATCTATGCCACCTGAGGCCAGGGGGCGTAGCTATCAGGGATGCTTCCGGGTGCTCCGCTTCAATGGAGTTGGCCCAATCCTCATTTCGGCCAAGCATCTCAGTTATAGATTCTAGAATAATGGGGTCTGAAGACTCTAAAGAGTCTAATTGAACTTCCAACTTTGATTGGATTGAGTCTATTTCATCCATCGGTGTCGTGGAAACTTGATTTGGCTTTCCATCGTCGATACGAACGGGAGATGATAATCCGGCGGGATCAGAATATCTTGCCCAAGGGAGCGGCCTCGTAGGATCGGTACTCAATCTGGCTACCCCGGGGATATCGACTGAAGGATGAATTAGTATGATGCCTCTATCCAAATATCTCATACAATCATGGATTAGATATTCCGGGAGATCTTCTTCAATTTCAATCAACATCGGCATGTGGGTATTTGTTTGGATGGCCCACTCAATCAAACAGTGTCTTGCTCTAAGACCTAGATTGGAAGTATTCAGACGATTGGTTTCGATATCTTTGTTTTCAAAAAGGGAGTCCCCCCAGTCTAGTCTGAATCGCCTTAGAGTCTCTTCAGGGACTCGTGATCTTCTTCTGAATAATATTCTATCTTTCAAGGCTTGTGTCCTTCGACGAAGTTCAGAAGAATTTGTTCTTGGATGCGCTAAACGTATCCAATTATCCAGTGCATCCAGAGGGAATACGGATTGGTGATTCTTGTTGTCTTGTATTCTGCCGATTATAAGAAATTCATCAGGAGTGTTTCTTGATATTAATGATCTACCCATGCGTCCTTCTATATCGACTAGAAGTATTTCAGGCGAATATACAGGGGCAGAATTGGGATGTATCGTTCCTAAGCGTATATTCGATTCAGAATATGACGAAAATGGGTGTATCGCCAAATCGAACCTAGGTGTGAACCAAGTTCCAGGAGTGATTGAAATCGGCCTTCCTGATTCAATTATTCGAGCATGAAAAATGCATAATGGCCTATTGACTTCGGAGAAGGATTCAATCTTATTTGGGTCTCCCGACGCACTCGGTTCAGCGCATAATTTTCCTGTATGTGGGTTGATCCATCGACTAATTTTATTTTCTACTTCGGCAAGTGTCCAGACGACCCCTTCGCTTCCACTGGAGTCCATATTAGAGAAAGGGCGGTCCGGGATTGCTATCGAAGCCTGATTGAATGGCAAGGTAGAAGCGAGTAGAAGTTGATCCCGATCACGTGATACCATGCACACTGCGTTACTCGAAGGAGGAATCGGCGTACATGATTGGACTCTGTGAGCCTCATCCGAGATTATTGCCTCTCTACCCCTGTGTGTCAGGTATATCGAAGAGCCACGAGTTCCGGGGTCGGCAGTACTGCTGACCATTTTCTCATTTCTGAGACGTTTCAGCTCAGCAGAAACGTGTGGCATCCTAAGACCAGTCTGCCGAGATATCTGGGCCACTGTCAAATCAGAACGAGAGAGAGCGAAAAGGACCCTTCTACGGTGAAGTCCCCGAATTCTCCGAGGTTTGTCTCCAGAGTTGGGAGATATGATCTCGGCCATCAATGACACCCACTGTCAACCATAACGTGTTTTACTAACCATTTATTCTATTAAAATGTTATTTTTGTTATATTATATTACATATTTCCAGTAGAAAATAACTTATTACCGTTAAAACTGACATATTAGATCGCCAATATGATGTCTATTCCTGCAACTTGATGTAACCAAAATGCAGACTCGACCAAGAAGCGTTATATTGTGGTCGATTGTCCTGCGCCATAACGCTGAGGCAGAGGGTTACTGAGAAAGGCTTCAATAGTCTTTCAAATAGCCTTCTGGTAAAGCGTTTAAAGCGGAGGTGCACATTAATGAGAACAACAAGACTCAGAGAAAAAATCAAGAAATTCCTGAACGAGAGAGGGCAGGCGAATACCACTGAGATTCTTGAGCATGTTAATTCGACAATGCGTCATGGCACTACACCTCAGCAACTCGGCAATGTACTTTCAAAGGACAAAGATATTCGAAAAATAGCGACGACGAAGCGTGGAGGCGCCCTCTCAGGTAGATACGAGATATGTGTCTGGACACTTCGAGAGGACGAGCGAAATCCTGGACTTCAAGGATAATCTCATACTTCGAGATCTGAGGACCAAGCGCCTACTGCTGCGAGAGCATTCATCCTCGAGCGATGGCGAAGTTTCGCTTGAGCGCCTTCAATATCCGACTTCGACCATAGCGAGAGAGCTTCTGCAAGCAGTGCGCGGCCGAATGAAAATGTCAATGGCCAAGGAGCGCTTCCAATAGTCAGATTGGTTTCATTGAGATGGAATGTTGCATCGATATCCGACTGTCCGCCCGACAGGAATGCGACTCCCGCGACTTCTTGAGGAACTGTTTCTTTGAGTACCTCTGCAGTCGCCCTTGCAACAGATTCTGCATCGGCCTTTTCAGCTTCTAAGCCTGGCAATACCATATTTGGTTTGAGAATCGTACCTCTGAGATTGACGCCCTGAATTTTACACTCTGAATATACCGCCTTCAATATTCTAGACGTGGTCGAAGCGCACTGTTCTAGTCCATGGGGCCCTGTCATCAAAACTTCAGGCTCTATAATCGGGACTATGCCCTGTTCTTGGCATATGGCAGCGTATCTTGCGAGAGCGTGTGCATTTACTGAGATCGCGGCGGCACTTGGAAGATCCCCTGATATCTTGATGACAGCTCTCCACTTGGCAAATCTTGCTCCCATGCCATAGTATTCTTCGCATCGGCCCCTCAACCCATCAAGGCCCTCGGTGACAGTCTCTCCTTCGTGCCATGAAAGTGGCTTTGCCCCCGTATCCACCTTTATCCCTGGAATAATTCCCTTAGAAATCAGATAATCAGGAATTGGAGTGCCGTCATCCATTTTCTGCCGTATGGTCTCATCAAACAGTATCACTCCTGAGATGTACTCCTCGATTCCTTCAGATGAAAACATAGCTGACCTATATGCCCTGCGAGTGTGCTCACTCGGTTCCACGTTCACGGCCTCCAATCGTTTTGACATCGTACCGTTGCTTTCATCGGCTGCTAGAATGCCTTTACCGGATGCAACCAGGTTTTGCGCGATTTGTTCCAATGACTGGGACGGCATATTCTACAGAACGGCTACAAGAGGTATGGCAATGAAGGCATCGCCTAGAAGGGCTGCGTCACAGAGTACTTTCTACGATCGATCTGGTTGATGATTTCACGTCGATGATCTCCGAAGTTACAACCATGTTACCTTCCTGATCCTTGCGGACTCCTGGGACCCTTCCAGCGCAAACTCCTGATCCGATGTATACCGCATCGCTAGAAGCACAGAGTTCATCTCGATCCCAAATATCGTCGATTCGATCTCCGACCATCTTCAATGCTCTCTCTTGATGGTCCTCTGTTGTAGTAACGATTCGTCCTTCGAAAGGGGCGTCCAGTCCACGAAGTGCTGTAGCGGTGATTACCCCCTCAGGTGCTGCCCCTATACCCATCAGAAGGTCGGTATTTGAGTCAGGGTCTGCTGCATCGAGCGCCGCTGCTATATCTCCGTCGCCGATCAACCGGACATTGGCCCCTATTCTTTCTATTCTTGAGATCAAATCTGTATGTCGAGGGCGGTCCATCACTACCACTGTCAAATCGGATATTGGGCGGTCAAGTACGTGGCTTGTAGCTTCTAGGTTGTACTGTGTGGACCCCTCCAGACTTATCTCGCCTTTCAGTATCGAGGGGCCTGCGATCTTATCCATGTAGCAGTCAGGGGCGTGGAGTAAAGCACCTCTTGGGGCTGCAGCCAGAACAGCCATAGCATTTGGCAGATCATTTGCAACATGATTAGTACATTCAAGAGGGTCTACTGCTATGTCTATCATCTGAGCACCCTCTAATCCTTGACTGGAGCCTAATGGCTCACCAATCCAAAGCATGGGCGCATCATCTCGCTCTCCCTCTCCGATAGCGACTCTGCCATCGAATGGGATTGTATCGAAGACATTGCGCATTGCCTCTACAGCTGCCCCGTCAGCGGCTTTTCCGTCTCCTTTGCCTACCCAGCCGTAAGCTGCAGCTGCAGCTGAAGATGTGGCGCGAAGGAAATCCTCCGTCAAATCTCGGACTGGCACAGTCAGTTGTAGAGGGTGGCAGCAATCAATCCTACGCAGGGTGCTTGTGCTTCGATAGCACCCGTATTCCTTCAATCGAAGTCCCCGGATATTGTCCATCTGAGTCCTTGAGGATTGGTTTTAACATGTCGAGGGCGCAAAGTAATCCTGCCGATACGCCACACAGAGCCTCCATTTCGACCCCCGTCTTTGCCGTGGCAGTCACAGTAACAGTACATCTCAAACCAAGATCATCATCTTCCCAGTCTACAGTGCAACTGTCTATCGGGATGGGGTGACAATGTGGAAGAGATGTGGGCGTGTTCTTCACTGCCATAATGGCAGCAATTGTCGAAGATGTTCTGAGATCTCCTTTGGAGGTCACGCCCTCTAGTGCTATTTCCAATACCTGTGACGGAACTGCTAGAACTCCTGTTGCTATTGCTCGGCGGAACATCGGTTTTTTTGAACCGATATCAACGACTGACGGGTTATTGGACATACATCTCTCTCCGCATGGGGGTACTTAGGCGCTCGGACATGTCTCAACCAAGCCCCTCTATCCAATATTCACCGCTTGAACGGAACTCCTTCTTCCATATTGGTGCCTGACGCTTTAATTCATCGATGGTCCAACTACAAGCAGCGAAGGCCTGAGCTCGGTGAATCGCCGATACATGTATGCAGACGATTGTTTCACCGGGTTCAACGTAGCCGATTCTGTGTGCGATAACGATTGACTTTAGATTCTGTTCTTCAACGGCCTTCTTTCCGATTTCCTCCAAGACTGTGGGGAGTCGGCTTCCCCATGCCTCAAACTCGAGCCCCATCACTTCTTCATCACCATGACTAGCTCGTACAAGGCCAATGAAAGATGCAACTGCTCCAGCACCATCAGAGTCGATCATGGTCATCAAATTAGAAGGATCAAGTGGGCTCTCTGTGACGATAACCTCGACGACCATGGTCGGCGGGCACGAATCTGAGGGATAGGGCTATCTCCATCGGACGAGGTGGAATAGCGTGGGCGAAAGAGTGGACATACTTGGAGCCGGTCTTTCCGGCCTTGCGGCTGCGACTATTCTCGCCAAGGCGGGAAGAGAGGTTCATGTCCATGAGGTGCGAAAGGACAGCGGAGCTCGTTTCGATGGCGACTTTCAAGGAATTGAAAATTGGACTTCGCAAGAAGACTTCTTTGATGAGATGCGCGATTGGGGACTTGATCCCGAGGCCTTCAAATCAGATCCATTCAGCATAGTTGACCTGGTCCACCCAGATGATGCGATAACAAATCCAATCACAGACGGTATTGCATTTAGGGTAGTGGAACGGGGAACGGATAAGCACTGTATAGACCAAGGATTCAAAGAAATGGCGAAAATGGCTGGTGCGAAAATTCACTATGGGACCAAGAAGGATCCCTTGGAATGCGACATAATAGCCGCTGGGCCGAAGCAATCGAGTGCAGTGGCATTCGGAGAGATATTCAAGACCAGCCATGAGAATCATGTAACATTTCAACTCAATGACAAACTAGCTCCAGGGGCCTACAGCTACATGATAATCATAGACGGCATTGGGTTGATTTGTACGTGTCTGTGGAGAAAACAGCGTAAGAGTGGGCGCTTCCTTGATGAGACCATAGCATGGTATGATCGTAATTACGAGTTAGATAGGGTGCCGATAAAGCGAGTCGGTGGAAAGGGAGATTTCTCAATCCCTGATCGTTACATCGTCGATGGTCGCCATTACGTCGGCGAAGCAGGTGGGCTTCAGGACTTCATGTGGGGATTCGGTATGCGATATGCAATAACCAGCGGGGTGCTAGCAGCGAAATCAATCATGGGAGAGGTGGATTATGAAAAGGAAGTTCGTAGACGTCTTCTCCCATTGGTTAAGGCGAGTGCGACTAATCGATTCTTGATGAACAGAATGGGTGACAGGGGATTCAAGGCAGTAGCAAGATACTGGATGAGGGACCAGAAGCGTTCAGGAGATGGGTTGCGATTCATGAGACGGATTTACGAACCGGGCCTGTTGAGAAGAATGATCTGGCCCGTGGCCCGGTTGGCGATGTTGAGAAAGGGAGCATCTTCAGATGGGCGTCGGTATCTCCGTATGCCTTTTCGAAAGGCGCTCAAGAGAGATATATGGGAGCCAAGCGCTGAGGCCCTAGAAGTGTCAGAACAATGGAAGAAGACACAGAAGAAAGGTGCTAAGACTTCTTTCAGTAGTTCTGATCAGTGACCTTATGACGTCTAAATTCGTTAATCGCTTGGTTGATATGGGCGTTTGAGGCCGACGATGCATGGCTGAATGGCCCGAACTTACCCCGATGAAGAATAGACTCGTCAACTATGGCGTGACTGACAATGGTATTGCCATTAT
>MDSW01151286.1_pt1 | contig 19675 bp, 15 predicted proteins | sample 811171 | NCBI WGS metagenome assembly MDSW01 (sample SAMN05326641, study PRJNA326480) | marine metagenome | isolation source: seawater | place: Atlantic Ocean: North West | collected 2012 | reverse complement strand
GTACGCGGCGGCGCGGGGACGCGCCGCCTCCCGCGCCGCCCGCCGCGCCTCCTCCGCCTCCGCCTCCCGCGCCGCCCGCCGCGCCTCCTCCGCGTCCAACCCCTCACCAGCCTTCGCCCAGTCCCCGCCGCACCACACGGACTGGTCCGCGTCGTCCCCGGGCACCGGCGCCTCCTTCCTCCGCGCGGCGCCCTTGCGCCAGTTCTGTGCGCCGCCGCCGTACCTGTGGGACGCGCCCGCCGACTTCTTCGCCCCGCCCCGCACGGGCCGGCTCTTGTACGTCTTCCTCAGGTTCGTCTTCACGAAGTTGCCCCCGGACGTCTTGCTCGCGGGGCGCTTCTTCCGCGCGGGGAGCGGAGGAGGCGCGTCGGGGGCCTCGTCGCCACCCCTCGAGCGCCAGTCGGCGGCGGATTCGTCCGACGCCTTCGCCGCGGGGCGGCGACGAGCCGCCGCCGGTTTCGCCGACGCCGCGAGAGCCGCCGCCACCGCCGCGTTGCGCGCCTCCGCGCGCTCGCGACCGGTCGTGGGACGGCCCGAGGCCTTCGGGGGCGCGGAGGCGAGCGCGGCGGAGAGCTTCTCGGCCGCGGCGGCCGCGGACGAAGCGGCGCGCGAGGGTTCGCGCTTCCGCTTGACCCCCGCCGCCGTCGACGGCCGTCGCGTCGCGCGCTTCGAGAGCCCGATTTCGAAATCGTCCGCCTCGTTCGCGACGTCGAAATCCGAGTCTCCGTCGGAGTCGCCGTCCGACGCGCCCGCCTCCCTCGCCGCCGTCCGCTCGCGCCGCTTCGCCAGCGCCGCCTCTCGGCGCCTCTTCGCCGCCGCCGCCGCGCGCGCCTCCGCCGCGTCGAGATCCTCCTCAGGCTCCGGCGCCGGCGCCGGCGCGGTCGCCGGCGCGGTCGCCGCCGCGTCTGTCGCGTCCTCGCGCTCGGCGTCCTCCATCGCGGCGAGCATCTCGTCCTCGTCCGGGTCGTCCGCTCGCCGCGCCCTCTTCGCGTTCGTTTTCGTTTTCGTTTTCGTCTTCCCCGTCGCGTACGTCGGCGCGGGCGGGGGTTTCGGCTTCGCCTTGGGACGCTTGGGCGACGCGGGCATCACGACGGGGATTTTCGCGGGCGCCGCCGTCGCGTCCGTCTCGAGAAAGTCGCTCAGCGTCGTCTCGCGCGGCGCCTTCGAGCTCGGGTTCGGTTCCTCACCCCTTCCGGCGGCGCGCGCGGGTTCGGCCCGCGCGACCCGCACCTCCGCGATCAGCGCCCCGCGCGCGTCGCACAGGAGCGGCTCGAACGTCCGTTCGGCCTTCGCGGCGGCGACCGACGAGGGTTCGTCGCGCGCGAACGAGGCGGACGCGGGCGCGGCGGCTCCGCGACCGAACGGGTTCGCGACGCTCGCCTTGGACGGGCGCGGGGCGAGCCTCACCCTCGGGGGGAGCGCGAGCGAGGGCGCGGCGAGCTCGGGGGATTTCGGGGTGGCGGGCGCGGGCCGGACGCGCGGCTTCGGGGGCGGGGAGGCCCACGCCGACGCGGGGTGCGCGGGCGGCGCGGCGGCGGCGGCGGCGGGCGACGGTCGCGCGGGGGACTTGGCGAGGCGGTCGGGTTGGACGCGCGTCGCCGCGGCCGCCTTGACGGGGGTGGCGTCCACGACGTCGTCGTCGTCGTCGTCGTCGCTGCTGTCGTCCGCGGCGGGGCGGAGGAGGGTCATCGCGGATGGGCGAGTGGGCTTCGCCGCCGCGGGATTCGCCGCGTGGTTCGCGCGCGCGCCGCGGGAGGCGTCGCGCAACGGCGTCGCGCGTCGAGCCACCCGCGCGGGCGCGGGCTTCGCCTCGGCGCGCGCCGTCGCGCGATGCTCGCCCGAACGCGCGTTCTCCTTCTCGACGATCGCCTTCAGGGACCGATACTCCCCGTACATCTCGCGCACGCCCGGCGCGGCGCGCGCGTCCTCCTGGTTCGGCTGGCGCCCGTGCGCGCGATGGAAATCGCTCTCCCACGTCTTGAGCCGCACGCGAACACGCGCCATCCGCGCGGACGCGTCGTCGCCGCCGCCGCCGGACGTCGACGCCGGCGCGTCGACGCCCGCGGCGGATCCGCGCGGCGCCTCCGTCGCCTCCATCTCGGCCGCCTCCCGCCGGGAGGCTGGAACTATGACGCGCGTCGGCGGATCCGACGCGCAGGTCACGAAGGTTTGAACGCACTCGGGTTTCGCGCCACAAACTTTTTCGCCGGGTGCCAAGATTCGTGGGGTGCCCACAAATATAAACCCACTCGAGCGCAGATCTCGGGCGCACCGCGTCTCGCCTCCTCCTCGCGTCGCCCGTCCCTGACTCGCGGTTCGGCCTCGGGACGTTCCCGGTCGTTCGCGCGCGGACCCGCGGCGCGCCTCTTCCCTCGCGATCGACCCTCGCTCGCGCGCGGGCGCGCGTTCGCGCTCGTCTTGTGGGTGGCTCGCGCGTTGATTTCGCGCCCCTCGCGCCCCGCCCCCTCCTTCGCGTCGTCGCGATGAAGTTTCGCGCCACGTTCAGCAGCGTGGGCGTGCAGTGGCTCGAGCGGTTCGTCCCCGTGTTCGAGAAGCTCGGCAAGGAGCTGAGCGTCCTGCTCACCCCGAGCACGCTCCACCTCGTGCAGGACCACACCGCGAGCGGCGGTTTGGAGCTCCACGCGGACGTCCTGCGCGAGGAGGTGTTCGACGAGTACAAGATCTCGAGCAACAACGAGGACAAGATCGCGTTCCATCTGGAGCCCGCGGTGTTGCACCGCGTCCTGCGCGGTCTGATCGGCTCCGAGGCGACGCACGTGGAGGTGAAGCTCATCAAGCGCCTCGTCGCTCCCGAGCGCTCCCTCCCCTTCCTCAACTTCTCCTCCAGGGGCGTCGTGGACATCGTCCAGGACGTCCCCCTCGCCGGCCCGCTCAACCGACGCGAGCTCGCGCGCCTGGAGACGCTCGTGAAGGCCAACGTCGTGGGCGTGCCGTACTGGCTCAACCTCGACAAGACCGCGACGGAGGCGACGCAACAGGCCGTCGAGCGCTTCCGCGCGGTGGGGCCCGTCGTCGAGCTCGCGACGACCAGGGCGGGGGCCTTGCACGTCTCCGTCGGGCGCGCGGGGTTTGGCGCCGCCGAGCTCGGGACGGAACTCCGCGGCGCGCCCGTCCTCCCCGCCGCCGAGCGGCGGCCGGACCCCTCGGAGGAGGGCGCGGAGGACGAGACCGGGGAGGAGAGTGGGGGGGAGCCCTCGACGAGCGCGTCGGAGAGGCTGGCGGCGGCGAGGGCCGCGGGGATCGCGGCGCTCGTGCGGGTCGCGACGAGACAGCTGTGGAAGAGCTTGCTGGGGATGAGCACGGACCCAACCAACTGCCTCGTGGGGGTCGCGGGGGGGGGCGGGCACGTCGAGCTCGTGTTCCGGTACGACCGGCAGGCCATACACGGGAACGACGCGGTGGGGCTCATGGTCAGGCTGCCCGTGGAGGAGGACGACGACGTGATGTTCGAGGAGGATCGGTGACGCGAGACTTTTTGATACGTCTTCACTCTCGACAAATGTAACGACTATCCTCTCAGTGATCCTCGTTCGCGTGCATCATCTCTTCCTCGTACGACGCCATGTCCTCGATCACGAGCGGCGGGAGGGGCGGGGGGTACATGATCGGCTTCGGAGGGGGAGGGCTCGCCACGGGCGGAGGGGCTCCTTTCGCCTCCTCGCCCCCCGCCTTCTCCGTCGCCGTCGCCAACGCCGTCGCCGCCGCCGCTGGATCCGCAGCCTTCGCGGCGTCCGCCGCCGCCGCGGGATCCGCCGCCGCCGCCGCCGGCGGCTCGTTCGCCGCCTCCTTCGCCGCGGCGACATCCGCGAGAACCGCCGCCATCTTCGCGTCCTCGGGCGTCGCCGCCGGCGCCTCCTCCTCCTCCTTCTCCTCCTCCTCGTCGTTGTCGTCGCCGAGGAGCTTGTCGAAGGTGCTCTTGGGCGCGGCGGGAACCGGCGCCGGCCCGATGGGCTTCCCGGCGATGCTCTGCTGAATGTTATACAGCGTCTGCGCGATGTTGGCCATGTTCACCTTCAGGCCGCTCACGTCCTGCTCCATCATCTTCATGCGCTCGTCGTCCACCCCGGGCGCCACGGGCTGCTGCATCGCCACCGGCTGCTGCTGCTGCGCCGCCGCCATCTGCTCCGGGGTGAGCTGAGGCTGCGCCGCCGCCGCCGCCGGCTGGGGCTCCGCGAGCTGCTGCTGCAGCTGCGCCTCGGGGAGCGCCTCCGCCTGCGCGTCGATCGCCGCGTCGATCGCGTCCACGCCCTCCGGCTGAGGCAGAGCCGCCGCCTGCGCGTCGATCGCCGCGTCGATCGAGTCCGCCGCCGCCGCGGGCTGCGCCTCCGCGGCGGGCTCTTGCGGCGCCGCCTCCGCCGCCGCCGCCGCCGCCGCCGCCGCCGGCTGCTGCTCCGGCTGTTGCGCGACCGCCTCCGCCTCCGCCGCCGGCTGTTGCTGCTGCTGCTGCTCGGGGACCGCCTGCGGGATTTCCCCCGCCGGTTCCGCCGCCGCCGCCACCACACCTCCCGCGGCCGCCGCTTCGGCTTCCTGTTCCTCCTTCTCGAGCTGCGCCGCCACCGCCTTGGCGGCGTCCTTCACCTTATCGCTGAACTGATCCTCGACGGCGTGGCCCGCGTCCGCCTCGTCGTCGAGGAGCTTCGTCGCCTTCTTGCACCCCTCCTCCGTCACCGCCTCCGGGATGTCCAGGAAATCCTTGGCGGAGGTCACGTAGGTTTTCGTGTTGGGTTTGGCCCTCAGTTTCCGCGACACCGTCGCGACGGCGTCGGAGGAGGAGCAGGACATGGCGTAGTGCTCCTCGGCTTCGGCGAGGAAAAACTGATCCATCGCCTCGCGCTCCCAGTCCTGGAGCATGTCGTACCCCGTGATGTTTCGAACCGTCATGCACCCCTCCTCGTGCAGGTGCCTGTGCAGCTTGTCCGAGTCGTTCTCCGTGGAGACGTACACGGGCATGCCCATCCCGGACTTGGCCTCGCGGCAGAGCTCAAGGAAGGGTTCCGTCGCGCCGCGGCCTTTGGCGCCCTGCTTCATGCGCACGACGCGGAACTTCTCCTCCTCGGGGTTCTTCTTCTTCCCCATGAACAGAGACTTGCGCGCGATCTTCATCACCTCCGCCACGTGCCCGCTCGGCTTGAAGTCGAGCTGCGCGTCCTCGTCCTCCGCGCACTCGTCGAACACGAGCGAGCCGAGGCACGTCCACCACTCGCGCGTCTTGAGCTCCTTGATCACCTTCTTGTAGCTCGTGATGACCGTGTCCGGGTCGGACTCCACCTCGCCGCCGGGGTACGAGTACCGGACGTGGTCGCGCCCGCCCTTGCGCTTCGCCGTGATGCACAGGTCGGGGCCGCCCACGTCCTCCACGCGCTGCCAGTCGCCCTTGGTCATCGCGCGCCACGCGTGCTCGTCGTTCGCGACGAGATCGTCGAGCGCGACGGTGGTCGCGAAGTGCTTCGACTTGAGCGGGCCCACCGCGAGCTGCATGCCCGCCTCGTTCGCCATCTTCTTGTAGCACTGCAGCGTCTTGAGCTGCTGGGACATGCCCTCGTGGTCCAGGAGCGCGTACAGCGTCGGGCGCCCGCTGCCGTCGTCCCCGCTCAAGCCCTGCGTCACCAACTCCGTCGTCTCCCCGGGGATTTGGAGGCTCCCGTACACGACGCCCGCGAACGCGGCGACGCCGAAGATGAGCGCGAAGCGCACGGGGCCGGAGAGCCGCCCGAAGCGCGAGGCGGTCGAGTCGCGGCCCTCTCCGCCGAGGAGAGGGATGCGCGCTTCCTCGGAAGACATCGCGGACGAGCCCGGGGCGTCGCCGAGGCCGCGCGCGGCGAAATCTGACTCGGGTGTTACCGGAGGAAACTCCTTTTTCTCGCGGGGTGGTTGGGTGCGCGCGATCCGTCGACTGTTTTGACCCTCGATCGACGGTTTTAAAAAAAGCGCTCGACCGTGCATCGGCGTGAATCGCCGCTCGACGCGGACGACGCGGCGCTCCGATCGCGGCATCGCTTCGGCGACGGATGGAGTGCCGATAAAACACTCCCCGCGCGCCCACCGCGGGACGCGTCCGCGGTACCGACCCGCCCCCGCCCCGAACGATGGGTCTCGGGACGTGGCTCGACGTCGTCGACGACGTGATGTTTCAGCGGTGGCACACGCGTCGTTTGCCGACGCTCCCGGCGGAGGTGTGCGGTCCCGACGTCGCCGGGAAGACGTTCATCGTCACCGGTCCGACGAGCGGCATCGGCACGACGACCGCGGAGACGCTCGCGAAGCTCGGCGCGAAGGTCATCCTCGCGTGCCGCACGGTCGAGCGCGGCGAGGCGCTCGTTCGGGGTTGGACGCGGGACGCCGCGAGGAGCGCGACCCCGGGACCCGCGATCGACTGCGAGGTGATGAAGCTCGACCTCGACGCGCTCGGTTCCGTGCGCGCGTTCGCCGAGGCGATCGTCGCCAGAGGCGAGCCCGTGCACTGCCTCATCAACAACGCCGGCGTGTTCGACATGTCCGGCGCGTACAAGAAGACGAAGGACGGCCACGAGCAGCACTACGGCACCAACTACCTCGCCCCCGCGTTGCTCGCGTTGCTCCTCGCCCCCGCGCTCAGACGCGTCGGCGCCGCCGAAGGCCCCGCCGGCGGCCCCGCCCGCGTCGTCTTCGTGTGCAGCAAACTCCACGAGTTCTGCCCCGCCCTCACCCTCGACGACCTCAACTTCGAGCGACGCGCGTACGGCGCGAGGGCCGCGTACGCGCAGAGCAAGCTCGCGGAGCTCCTGTTCGCGCGAGAGCTCGAGCGGCGCCTCGGCGTCTTCGGGGACGGCGACGACGCCGACGCGTCGCGCGCGGCGCCGTTTCGGTGTTTGGCGGTGCACCCCGGGAACATCGTCACCGGCGTCGTGCGAACGCTGCCGAAGATCGTGCAGACGGCGTACAGGATCATCATGGGGGCTATTCTTCTGACGCCCGCGGAGGGCGCGCGCGCGAGTCTGTACGCGGCGACGCGCGAGGAGGCGCTCGAGGGGACCGGGGCGGCGCCGTATTTCGAATCCGACTGCGCCCATCGGCGGCCGAGCGCAGCCGCGCTCGACGACGAAGCGGCGAAGGCGCTGTGGGTGAAGACGATGGAGACGCTCGGCCTGGACGCGGGGTTCGAACCGTGACGCGCTCGAACGGGCGAGGGAGCGAGGGGAGGCGGCGGACCGAGAGAGGGTGGTGGTGGTCAGTGGTCATCGCTCGACCGAGACGACGCGTTGTATTAGGACGTGAGATGATACTTTATCGAATCCGGCGACTCACGCCGCGACCGCCGGAAATTCTTCTGGAGCGAACGTCTTCGCCGGCTGCTGTCTCTTTTGCAGCTTGTGGTGCGCGGAGAGCACTCCGTTGAAGGCGTCGAACGCGACGGCGAAGGCGGAGAACGCGAACCCCCAGATGCCCATCGCGGAGCCCAGCGTGGTTTGCAGGTTGGGGCACGCCTCGACCTTGGTGATGTAGAAGCCCGTGCACGTCGCGAGCGCCGAGCGCGCCTTGACGTGCGCGGTGACGAGCGCGTGCGATGCCTGGGCGTCGGTCTTATTGTCGGCGTCGGCCCAGCGACTGCTCGCCCCTACCATGGTGACCCTGACGCCCTCGCCTTCTTCCACGACGAGCGCGTCCCTGACGCCGTCGCCGAATCCCTCGGACGCGACGTGAAGGTAGTCAAACTCCATATCGTCGGACGTCAGGGACTCGACGAACGACTCGCACTCGTCCGCGTCGTCGAGCTCGAGCTTCCAGCCGACGCCGGAGCAGAGCGCGGGGTTGACCTCGTCGTCGTCGTCGTCGTCGTCGTCGTCGTCGTCGTCGTCGTCATCATCCATCAGCTTTCGCGATGAGGCGCGTCTTCTACGCCTGTCGTCGTCAACCTCCTCCGCCACGAAGCCGTCTGAGACGCACTTGCCGTTGAACTCGTCGCTGGAGCAGTAGAAGGAGGTGATGAACTGGGAGCAGTTCGCGATGCTGAGCGAGCCGTACTGGGTGGCTTCCGAGGAGGAGCAACGGTTGGGTCCGTTCGCGACCGCGTCCCACAAGAGCACAATCGAGCCGACGGTAAAGATGGCCGACCAGATCAGGTTGGGGACGGGCCTGGGGTTCACATGCTGCGTCGTGTGGAATAGGCCGCACTTGTCGATGAGTTTGGAGGATATGGACGTCATGAGGCAGGCACGACTCGACGGCGGCGTGCGTCGCGGAGTACGCGCGTGAACGTCAGAGTGCGCTCGTATTTCTCATCCTATAACGCATTTTCGACCGAGTGCTGAGTCAGATGATTTTTTCCGACTTACTTTCGAAAGTAACAACCTTCACCAACCGCGGGGGTCGCGCGTTCGCTCATCTCTCGTCGTCGTCTCTCACACCGCCATTTTCATCTCGATCTTGGGGTGCGGGTCGTACCCCTCGATGGTGAAATCGCTGAACTCGAAGGCGTCGATGTCCATCTTCTCCGGGTTGATCTTCAGCTTCGGGAACGGCCTGGGCTCGTTCTCGAGCTGCGTCCTGAGCGGGTCGACGTGGTTGGAGTACACGTGCGTGTCCCCGCACACGTGCACGAAATCGCCGGGTCTGAGCCCGCACACCTGCGCGATCATGCACGTCAGCAGCGAGTACGAGGCGATGTTGAAGGGCACGCCGAGGCCCATGTCGCACGAGCGCTGGTACATCTGGCACGAGAGCTCCCCGTTGGCGACGTAAAACTGGCAGAACATGTGACACGGCGGGAGCGCCATCTCCTTGAGCGCCGCGGGGTTCCACGCCGTGAGCAGGATCCGGCGGTCGTTCGGGTTGTTCTTGATCTTATCGATCACCTCCGCGAGCTGATCCACGCCCTGGCCGTCGTAGTCCGCGTGCATGTCCTTGTACTCCGCGCCGAAGTGCCTCCACTGGAACCCGTACACGGGCCCGAGGTCGCCGACCTCGCGGTGTCCCAACCCGACGCTGTCCAGGTACTCGCGGCTGCCGTTCCCGTCCCAGATCTTGATGTCCTTGTCCTGCAGCTCCTTCGCGTTCGTGCGCCCGCCGATGAACCACAGGAGCTCCTCCGCGACGCCGCGCCAGAACACGCGCTTCGTCGTCAGCAGCGGGAAGCTCCGGCGCAAGTCGAAGCGCATCTGCTTGCCAAACTTGGAGATCGTCCCCGTGCCCGTGCGGTCGCCCTTGACGTTCCCCTCCTCGATGATCTCCCGGATGAGGTCCAGGTACTGCAGCTCCTCATGCCTGACGCCCGCGTCCGAGACCGCGGCGGGCACCACCTCCGAGGCTTTTGCGCGGAATTTTCCCGTCTCCGGGTCCTTCCCGAGGTACGTCAGGAACTGCACGCCGGCGCCGTCCTTATCGCGAATCGTCCCGCTCGAGGCGTACAGCTTGAACTTGCCGCCGCCCTCGAACGACTCCACGTCGGGAAGGAACGCGTCGCACTTGAACTTGGCGGGGTCGCTCGCGGGGGCGGTGACCTCGGTGAGGTGCACCGCCTCGCACAGCGGCGACGCGAGCGCCTCGGCGTACACGGCGGCGCCGCCGACGACGAAAACGCGCTCCGTCTTCGCCGCCGTCTGGACCTCGGGGTCGCTGAGCGCGGCGTCGAGGGAGGGGCGGAGGAGGACGCCCTCGGGGAGGACCTCGGGGGCGCCGGTGGCCCCGCCGTTGGCGTTCGCGCTGCCGTTCTCGGCGTCGGCGGCCTCGACGAGCGCGCCGGAGGCGCTGAGGACGACGTTGAGGCGGCCGGGAAGGGGGCGGAACTTCGCGGGGATGGACTCCCACGTCTTCCGGCCCATGATCACGGCGTTGCGAGCGCCGGGCTCGTCCACGCGGGACGTGACCGCCTTAAAGTACGCCATGTCCTTGGGGAGGCGCCAGGGGAGGGCGCCGTCGAGGCCGATGCCCATCTCGTCCTTCGTCGCCGCGACGACGATCTGGAACGCGCGAGACGTCATGGTTCGCGAATCGGCTCGAGGCTGGGCGGAGCCGGAGTGCGCGCGAGGGTGATGCGCGTGTGCGTTCGCGCGTGGGATGCGCGAGGGTCGCGCGGAGAGGAGGCGCGGCTGAGCGAGCGGCGCGGCGAAGGACCAACCGCGGCGGACCGAGAGCGCGACCGCGAGGAGACCGCGAGCGATCGTGGTTGTAGGCGGTGCCCACTGCGCGCGGACCCGAGGGTGCTTTTTCAAACAGCGCCCGACGCGTGACGACGGGTGCCGCGGAGGGAACGAGCGTCGCGGGGTCGAGGAAGCCGAGAGCGGACCGAGGGGGGTCTCGCGTCGTCTGACGTCGATGCGCACGGAGGCGTATCGCGCGTCGGAGTGCGCGGGGTCGGGGCGAGGACGCGCCTTTCAAACTCCCGAGCCGATTTCAAAACGAGTGTTTCGAACCACACACGCGGGGGAATGCGCGCCGCCCGACTACGGCAGCAGCGTACTGGCTTCGTCGCGCGCGTTCGGCGCCTTCACTCAACCCTAGGCGCGCCTCGCGATGTCGCTGAAGCCGGCGCCGGCATCGCTGAGGGACCTCCCCCCGCCCCCCGGGCGCGGGGGTCTCCCCCCCGCCCCCGGAGGATACGCCCCCGCCCCCGGCGGGTACGCCCCCCCCGGGCCGTACGCGGGCGCCGGGCCGCCGCGAACGTCGGCGTCGCTCCCGCCGAGGGGAGGCGGGAGCGGGGTCCTCCCCGGCGCGGGGACGCAGCACCAGACCGGGCTCACCCCGAGCCTCCTGCGCATGTTCCAGCCGCGCCCGCCCGTCGAGTACATGCCCCTTCCGGCGAAGCCGAAGCGAACGCAGGAACCCACGGGTGCGCGCCCGTCCCCCCCCGCTCGTCGCGCGCGATCGACCGGCGGCTTCGTTCGTCCCGCGCCGTGACGTTGGTTCTTCTTCTCGAACCGAAATCCGGATCGAATCCTGACGCTCCACCCCCCCAACCAACCCCCTCTCCCCGCACCCGAACCAAGGCATCGCGCACCTCGTGCACGAGTTCGAGGACCCGAAGGACACGCCGCCCCCCGCGCCCCCCGCGGAGACCCCCGCGGCGCGCAAGGCGCGCCGAGCGGCGGCGCGCGCGTCGCGCGTCGCCCCCGCGCTCGACGCCGCTGTCGCGGCGTACGATCCCTCCTCGGACCCCAACGCCGCCGGCACCGACGCGTACAAGACGCTCTTCATCGGCCGGCTGAGCTACGACGCGGACGAGCGCTCGATCCGCCGCGAGCTCGAGCGCTACGGCGAGGTCCGGTCGGTGAAGATCGTCCGCGACTCCGAGACGGGCAAGCCGCGCGGGTACGCCTTCGCGGAGTTTGCGCGCGAGGAGGACATGAAAGCCGCGCGGCGCGGCGCGGACGGCAGAAAGATCGAAGACAGGCGCGTCGTCGTCGACGCCGAGCGCGGGCGGACCGTGCCGGGATGGCGCCCGAGGAGGCTCGGGGGCGGGCTCGGGAGCACGCGCGTGGGAGGGAGGACGCAGAACTCCACCGCCCCGGGGAGGGACCGCGCGCCGGGCGGCGACGACGGGAGCGGCGAGCGAGGCCGAGACGAGGGAGACCGCGAGCGGCGAGACCGAAGCCGAGACCGCGGAGGAGGGTACGACCGAGACCGCGGGGGATACGATCGGGGAGGGTACGACCGAGACCGCGACCGAGGAGGGTACGACCGAGACCGCGGAGGGTACGATCGGGGAGGGTATGACCGAGACCGCGATCGCGACCGAGGAGGGTACGATCGCGATCGCGATCGCGATCGCGATCGGGGAGGGTACGATCGCGGGTACGGCGGCTACGGAGGGTCGTCGCGCGGCGGCGGCGGCGATCGCGACCGGGGCGGGGGCTACGGCCGGGACCGCGGGTACGACGACCGCAACCGGGGGACCCGCGGAGACCGGGGGTACGAGGATCGCGACGGCGGGCGTAAGCGGCACCGCTCGCCCTCGCGCGAACGACGCCGCGGGGACGAACGCGGGGGGGAGGATCGACGGGACTGGGACCGGGGGAAGCGGCTTCGCGACGACGACGAAGTGCGGGGGCCGGCCGGGGGCGCCGGGGCCCCGCCGGGGGCGCCGGCGGCCGCGCCGGACTCCCCGGAGGAGGGCGAGCTCTGACGCCGAGCCGAAGGAAAGGGGTTTCGGCGAGCACTCGCAGAGCGTGACGGCGGAGTGGCCACGAAGTGGGAGTACGCGCGCGCGTACTTCTTCGTTTGAATAAACAATCCGACAGACCGAGGGTCCCTCCCGCCTCCGTCGCGCCGCTCTCGCGTCACGCCGCCTCCGCGACGGGTGCGGCCATGGCCATGACGATCGGGAGTAACACCTCCGCGGGTCCGATGAGATTGACCAGCGAGAGGGCGCTCGCCGCGCCCGGGATGCCGACGAACGCGAGCACGGTGCACAGCGCGGCGACCGTCTGGGGGTTCTTCTTCAGGTACTCCACCGACGGGCTGTTCATGAACTCCCGCACGCTGGGCTCCGCCGAGTCCATCGCCGCCTTGAGCTTCGGCCGGATCTCCTCGCGTTTCGATTCGACGTACGCCCGCGCGGAGGCCTACGCCGCGCGCGGGGGAAAGGGGAGGAGACGGAGTGTGTGTGTGGGGGGGGGCGGGGTCAGGGCACCGGCGCGGCTGCGGCATCGAAACGTCGGGAGACGAGCGAGGAGAGCCCGAAGGGAGGACGCACCGCCTCCTTCCTCGCCTTCTCCATCGCGGCGTCCGACGCCGCGCTCGCCTTGGCCGACACAGCCTTGGCGGCGGCCGCGGCCTTCTCGCGCAGGCTGTTCATCGTTCACGAGGCGGTCGCGCGCGCGACGAGTGGCGAAACCTCAGGCAGGGCGTGGACGTTCCGTCAAGTCCGCGTCACCGGGCTGGCGGGCCGATGCCGCGGACGCATCAAATCACACGCCAGCAGGGACGGGAGGATGGAGACCGCGGGGTCGACGTGTCGAAAAAATCTCGGTTGACCGGGATTCTCTAGGTTTAATTTTAGTTTCCGTTGATCGGATCGGGTGCGATATTGCGTGCCCGCGCCATCGCACTTCGAAGCGCGCTTCCTCCCCCTCCTCGACGACATCCAACATGGCCGAGACGGTTAAGCTGGCGCCGCTCTTCGCGAAGCTCGCGGAGGCTGCGCAGGAAATCTCCGACGTGTTCGCCTCCGCGGGCGGCATGACCCTCGGCAAGCGCGGTCCGGGCGAGCTGGACGAGAACGGCAGGCCGATCAAGAAGAAGAAGGAGAAGCGCGCGCCTCGCGCTCCCACCGCCTTCAACATGTTCATGAAGAAGGCCGTGGCCGAGGTCAAGGCGGAGCAGCCGGGAATGAACCCCAAGGAGATCTTCGCGCTCTGTGCGGCTAAGTGGAAGACGGCCCCCGAGAACCCCAAGGCGGGGGGCATGGGCTCGCTCTCCGAGCCGAAGAAGAAGAAGGACGTGAAGAAGCTCGGCGCGAAGAAGTGAGCGACGCGCGCTCTTTATTCGCGTCCGGATCGGCGCGGCGCGAGCTCGGATGCTCGCTCCCGCCGCCCCGGCCGCGAACGCGCGTGGCATCGGGCTGGTCGCCGGGATGGGGCCGGGACGACCGGGGGGGGGAACGCTGAATTTCAAAAGGAGGACTACGATGGCCCATCCGCGAATTGCTTTGACGTGTGAAACTGTGATAGACGAGAGACGAGTAACGGTCTTCGCCCGCGCGCTCGCGACGGTCGATGCGCCCCTTCCGACGGCGCGTCCTCGCGCGCTGATTCGCCCCGCGCGCCCCGGGCGACGACCCGACGACGTCGCGCGCGCCTCCGACCCCCTCCCCGCCCCCCAGCCCTATCTTCACCCGCGAGCCTTTAAAATCCCGCTCAAACCCTAGTATCAACGCAACGGCTAATCGGCTGAGTTGACCCAGCCTGATCCACCCCGAGCCGGGCGCCCGCACACTGCTCGAGCAGGCGCGCTGGAGTCAGTACGCGGCAGCAAACTCGTCGCCTGGGGACTCGCCCCTCGGCGCATTCGCGCGCCACTCGTTCCCGCGCGGGCGAGGCTCGCGCGCCGGCGATGAGCGAGCGAAAGTCGACGCGCGTCAAGACCGTCGCCAAGGCGCTCAAGCGCGTGGATGAGGACACGCGAAGACAGGTGCGCGCGCTCGAGTCCCTCCCTCGCGCCCCGCCCGAGCCTCCCCCCTCCGTCGCGATCGCCGTGCCGACGCCCCCGCCCCCTCCGAACCCTCCCTCACGCGTCCACCCTCCCTCCCATCCCACGACAGGTCGCCGCGGCGCGCCTGGACGCGCTCGAGAACGATAACGCGGACGCCGAGGCCGGCGGCGACGACGACAGCGAGTACGAGATCGAAGACAGCGAGGGTACGTGCCCCGAGCAGGCGCGCGGGTCGCGCGATCCCATTCGCGACCGCGTCGAACGTTCGCGGCGGCGTCGCGACCCCCCGTCGGCTCGCTCGACCCCCCCCTGAACGTATCGTCACCTCACCCCACGTCCTCTCCTCCCCCCTCTCATCGCAGGTGTGGGCCCCGTCCTGAAGAAGAAGCGCGGGGGTAAGGGCGGGAAGCGCACGACGCGCGGCGCGGCGCAGACGAAGAAGGCGCCGAGGTCCTTCGCGGCGACGCTGGAGCGCGCGATGCTCGATCGCGTCCCCGCGGAGATCCCGACCTACCTCACCGCCGCCGCGGCGCCGCCGGCGACGGCGACGCCGAGGAAGTTCTGCTCCGTGTGTGGGTTCGAGTCGTGCTATAACTGCGCGAGGTGCGGGATGAAGTTCTGCAGTCGGAAGTGCAACGCCGTGCACACGGAGACGAGGTGTCTCAAGTTCACCGCGTGAGCGTCGATAATACGAAAGTAATACAAGTAGGATAGTTCTTGAGGACGGGACGCGTCTCGGCTCACGTCCCGGTGCGATAGGATACGTCATCGTCTCGTCCCATCTTCGCCCGCCTCGGTCTTCGCTCGACGATCGCCCCCTCTTTCGAGCGTCGCTTTCACTTCTTCATCGGACTCGCGACGAAATCGACGGCTCTTTCCGCGGCTCTCTTCGCCGCCCTGGCGGCTTTCCCCCCGAGCCACCTCGTCTCCTCCCCGAGTGCTTCGAGGCGCGACGTCGGCGCGGCGGCGCTCTCCGCGTGCACGAGCTCGAACGCCCTCTCCGCCGCGTCCACGCCCCTGAGCTGCAGCGTCAGCTCGGCGTGCCTGCTCAGCTCGAGCTCGTCGTCGTCGGCGACGTCCGCCGGGTCGAAGAGCGCGTCCGCGAGCCGCGCTTTCCGCCGCCGCGCCTCCGTCGGCACGCCCCACCGCGCGAAGATCGCCTCGAGCTGAGGCGGCGTCAGAAGCCGCGCGAGCCTCCGCAGATCGTCGCGCTCGCGCCTGAGCGCCGCCTCCGCCGCGCGCAAGGAGGGCGCGAGGGGCGGCGCCGGGGCGGGGTTCGCGGACCGGCCGGAGATGACGCCGGAGGCCCGCGGCGCGAACCGCGCGGGCTCCGAAGAAGAATGAAAACGCTCGCCCTGAAGATCCGCGCCGAGATTCATGTCGCTCGCGATCCACTCAAGGCGCCGGCGCTCCGCCTCGAAGTAGAACGCCTCGCGGCCGCGAAACGCGAGGAAGAAACGCGCGCGGTGCAGGAGCGGCACGCGGAGGTGGCGCCACAGGCGAACCACCTCCGGGAGAAGGCGCGCCGACGACGCGTCCGGCGCCGACGGGACCGCCGATCGGGCCTCCTCGCGTTCCCGCCGCGCCGCCTCGAGCTCGCGCTCCAACGCCAAGACGCGGTCGAGGAGAAGACCCTTCTGGTACTCCGCCTTGCGCGTCGCCTCCTCGTACGCCACGAGCGTCACGCGCAGATGTTCCACCTCCCCGGTCGCCTCGCGGAGCTTCTCGCGCAACGACGCGGATTCGGACGCGGGCGCGGGCGGAGGGACGGTGGCGCGAAGAGGAGGGTTCGAGGCGACTTTTTCGCCCGCCGACCGCGAGAGGGAGAGGTTTTCCTTCCCCTCCCTCTCGACGGACGACGTCCCGAGCGCGTTCGCGTTCGCGCGCGCGCTCACACTCATACGCGCCAGCGGCGAACTTTCGTCCGCCGAACGTCCGAAGTTCGGCCGAAGTTCCGAACGCGTCGCCGCCGACGCCTCCAACGCGGCGGCGGCGGTTTCGAGCGTCGCCCGCAACGCCGCGGCGCGGTCGGCGGCGAAGCTTCGCGTCGCCGTCTCCCTCGCCCGCGCGAGCTCCGCGCGGAGGAGACCGTCCACCGCCGACCCGTCCGATGCCGACGGGGGTATTTTTTCCGACGCGTCCCGCGGGGTTTCGCTTTCGCGCGCGTCGTCGCGGGGTCGGTTTCGTTCGGTCGACGCGTCTTCTTCGCCGCGGCGTGGTCGGCTTGGACGCGCGTTTTCGTTTTTTCGCGCGCGGGTCTCGAGGTCGGCGCCGACGCGCCGGACGACGTCGGCTCGGGATTCCCCCGCGCGCGCCGTCGCCGTCGCGACGCCCGCTCGGAGGAGCGATTCCTCCGCGCGGAGCGATCGCCGCGCGTCGCGCTCGAACGAGGCGGCGACGGCGGCGGCGGCGGCGGCGTCGGCGTCGCTCGGTTCTTCCTCAGCGGGCGCGAAGACGAGTCGCTTGGGCGTGCGCGGATGCGCTCGCGGGCTCGCGATCGCGGCGGGGGGGGAGTACTCGGACGGCGTCGGGGCGTCCCCGGCGTGGAGACGCGCGGGGTCGTCGTCGTCGTCGGACGAGGGGTACGCCGCGCGGACGTTTCGGGGTCGAGGCGGGGGCGTCGACGCCCGCTCGCGCGCGTCGGCGCGCTCGTCGTCGTCCGAGGGGGGCGCGGGGGGGGCGACCCAGAACGCCCACGTTCGGCGCACGGCGTCGCCGAGCGCGCCGGCGATGGCGCCGACGACGGGACGCCGCGCGGGCGGGGATGAGGGCGCGCGCATCGACGCGCCGAGCGAGCGAGGGCGTCCGGCGGCGCGCGCGAAGCGATGACGCGACGGGCAAGGCGCGCCGCGCGTCCCCGCTTTGGCGTCACGAGGAGCATCGGACGAAAACGTCCAAGACGCCCCGAACGCACGAGGGGAATCAGGGGTCCGGCGTCCGATCGTCGCGAGCGGCCGTTTCGTTCCGCGCTGTTTCGCGATGGTGAAACGCCCGCCCGTCTCCTTCCCGAGGGTTCCGTCCGCGCGTCGCCGCGCGGGCGACACACACCCACGCGCGCGCGCGACCCCCGCCCACCCCCGCGATGATGTGCCTCCAGAACCCCCGAATGGTGCGCGCGCTCGCGCCGCCTCGGAACCCGCCGCGCGCATCCGCGACGATGGGACGCGCGGGCGCGCGCGCGCGATCCCGACGCGCGTCCCCCCTTCTCCCCCCGTCGCGTCCGTTCCCTTCCGCTCGCGACGCGCCGCCCCCGCTCCCTCCCTCCCTCGTCGAGACGACCCCGCCCTTCCACCCCCCCCGTCCTCGCCCCTCTTCCCAGATCGGCCTTCCTGACGACGAGCTCGACCGGCGCGTGCCGTACCACCGCGGCGTGTACGGCAAGTACGAGGACGTGATTTCCGATCCCGCCGCCGCGGTGTTCCACGTGTGCCCCGCGTCGTGGTTCCACGGCCAGCTCCCCGTCGGGTTCGGGCGCGAGGGGTACGTCTCCGAGGATTTCCACCATCTCGGCGGCGTCGAGGCGTTCGCGAGCCTCGAGGCGCTGCTCGCGCACGCCAACGCGAACCTCGCGGAGCAGCCAGGGTACTTCTACGTCGTCCAGATCGACGGGAAGCGGCTGCGGGAGGGGGCGAGGGAGGACGCCGAAAAATCGTTCCCGGGAGACGACGCGGAGAAGCAAAAGAGACGCGTTGACGACGACGAATCCGAATCGTTGGTGGAAGACTTGGGATCGGATCGGGTCGTCGTCCGCGCGCCGCTCGACGTGGACGTCATCCAGAGGGTCTTCGTCGCCGCGCGAGAGGAGGAGAACATGCGCCGAGGGAAGTTCACGGACGTCTCCCCGCCGACGTGACCTGATTACTTCTCGATCGACGCCGTGAACGACGCATCATAAAAAAGTACGTCTAAAAAAGCTCCGCGACGCAACACCTCACGGACCCCCCCCCGATCCTTTCCAGCGTCGGCACCGCCACCGCGTGCACCGCTTTCCAGTACTTCCTCATCTCCCTGACCTGCGACTCCCCGAGACTCTCGTACCCGCTCCGCGACATGAGCAGCACCGGGTACCCGTCCCGGTCGCGCAGTTCCAGCGCGTTCCCCGCGAACGCGCCCACCTGCTCGAGCGATATCTCAATCACCGGGGACGAGTCCCTCGCCAGCGACGCCCGCACCGCCTCCGCCTCCGCCGGGTCCGCGATCGCCTCCAGACACACGAGGCTCGCGTTCGTGCCCACGCACATCATCACGTTCGTGTGGTAGATCGGCCGCCCCTCCGCGTCGCGCGCGGAGAAGCACACGACGCCGTGGCCCGTGGCCTCGCCCCACCGCCTCGCGAGGTCCGGGTGCGCGCGCTCGGACGCGCACGCGTACGCCGTCTTGGCGAGGTGATCGATCACGAGCGAACCGGTGCCCTCGAGAAAGCGCCCGCCGCCCCCGCCGCCCGGTGGCTCCTCATCCGTGAGGTCGACGAGCGTCGCGGGGTACCGCTCGCGGAGAAACGCGACGAGGTCGGGGCGGCGCTCGCGGCGGCGGTTGGGGTGGCGCATGGGGTACAGCACGAGCGTCGGGTCGTCGCGCCCGCCCGGGGGGTCCCTCGCGAGCGTCGAGAACCAGTTGTTCGGGAAGACCGCGTCCGGGGTGCCGTGCTCCGGGGCGTGGTCGAACAGGTGCACGGTCGCGCCGATCTCCTCGCGGAGGACGCGGACGAGCTCGGCGTGCTCGGCGGCGACCAGCGCGCGAACCTCCGAGGGATCGCCCGCGGTGGCGCCGTCGGCGGCGACGAAGTGGTTGTCCGCCGCCGCCTGCGCGTTGAACCCGAACGCGGTGGGCGACACCATCAGCACCTCGCTCGTGGACTGCGCGCGGACGAAGAAATCGGCCATCGTCGCCGAGGGCGGAGCGGCGAGGCGCGGCGCGCGCGGGGACCCAAGCGAGCGAGAGCGCGGCGTCTCCTGCGTCTCGAACGATCGCGCGCCGGGCTCACATTGAACGTGCAATTCCATCCACGACTCGGCGCGCAATTTGGAGGAGCGTCTTCAAATGCCCCGCGCCGGGCGCGAGAGACATTTGTCAGTCTCTCGTCTCGTCTGGCATTTCGCCCCCCGGCGAGGGTCGGAAAAAAAGGTTCGGCGTTTTCGACGGTTCGTTGACTCGCCGTTTCCCAAGTGCCGAGACTCCCCCGGGAAATCCCGCGAGGGTGCCGTCGAGGCACCCAATCCCGAGCGCCAGAGTGGATCACCCGTTGCCAAAAGCGCGTGCGTTTCTTCGTCGCGTCCGAGGCGCGGCCCCGCGCGCACACCGCCCCAGCGCTCGACGCGACCCGCCCGACCGCTCCGATCGCTTTCGAACGAGCGAGAGGTGCGTCCACGCGCCGCGCGGCTCCGCGCGCGACGCGACGCTCGCGTCCCGTCGAGTATTCGCGCGTCGAAACGCTCTCCTCGTTCACCTTCGTCATCGCCCCCCGACGCGTCGAGTCAGCAAGCGAGCGCGTCTTCATCCTTCTGACGTCCCCCCTCCCCGCCCGCCCCCC